>Ga0302209_10000008_pt1 | contig 154870 bp, 120 predicted proteins | sample II_Fen_E3_1_FD_194574 | JGI IMG/M metagenome (GOLD analysis project Ga0302209, IMG submission 194574) | Peat permafrost microbial communities from Stordalen Mire near Abisko, Sweden - II_Fen_E3_1 | ecosystem: Environmental > Terrestrial > Soil > Wetlands > Permafrost | place: Sweden: Abisko...
TTAATAAAATGGATACAGAGAATCTATTAAAAGAATTGGAACAACTATTTCAAGAAGTCCTGAAAAAAGGATCGGTTATTCTCACAGTTGATACTACCGCTAATGATGTAGAAGGGTGGGATTCATTGACGAACATGTTATTGATTAGTGCTATTGAAAAGAAATATACAATTCATTTCGGATTCAGAGAAATAGTGAAGTTGAAGAAAGTGGGTGATTTGTGTAATGCAATAATTCTTAAATCGAAATAACCATGTCGTTCATATCATTGAGTTTTGTTGCCTTTTTCGTGTGTGTGTTGCTGTTATACTATGCAGTGAATTCCAAATATCAAAAGAGTATTCTCCTATTGGCAAGTTGCTTTTTCATAGGCTACTATCATATTTCTTTTCTGCTTACCGCTTTGGTCATCTCTTTTATGACTTTTTATTTCGGTAAACTAATTGCTTCAACTCAACAAGACAAGAAAATCCGCTGGCTCTATTTCTCATCGGTGTCATTGCTAATCATTGTATGGCTGATACTGAGATACCCTGAGGGCATGGAGAGTGTAGTCAATCGAGTCTTTCCATTAATTGATTTGCCTTGGCGTGTATCTCAGCATAGTGTTCTGTTCCCGTTAGGCATCTCTTTCTATACGTTTCAAGCCATCTCTTATCTGACAGAGATTTATTGGGGAGAAGAAGAACCGGAGAGCAATGTTTTCGATTTTCTGCTTTATATGCTTTTCTTTATGAAGTTTCTTTCCGGCCCGATCGAAAGACCTTCCGGTTTGCTTCATCAATTGAAAGAGAAAAAAGAGTTTAATTATGATATGGTTACTTTCGGCCTTAAACTGATGTTTATCGGCTTAATGAAGAAAGTGGTACTAGCCGATAATATGGCACCTTATCTTGATGGGATGTACGGTTCGTTGCATGACGCGTCAGGTATGCAGTTGGTAATGACTTGTTTGTTGTATCCGATACAGTTGTATGCTGATTTTTCAGGGTATACAGACATTGCTTTGGGAGGAGCAGCTATGTTCGGTTTCAACTTGACTCCTAACTTTGATCGTCCGTTTATCTCTAAAACAACAGCCGAGCTGTGGCGTCGTTGGCATATGTCTCTTTCATTCTGGGTACGTGATTACGTATATATACCTTTGACTTCTGAAACTCGCGGATGGGGCAGATGGGGCATTTCATTCAGTTTGCTTGTGACATTTATTTCCTTGGGAATATGGCATGGTGCAGGATGGAACTATGCCATGTACGGTTTGATTCAAGGTGTGATTATCACTTATGAGATGCAAACAGCCAATTTCCATGCAAAGCTAGCCGATAAGTTAGGGAAGTCTCTCTACAATGGATTATCAATCGTACGAACTTATCTATTGTTTGCACTATCGTTGATTTTCTTTCGTGCAGAATCTTTTCATGATGCCATTTACTTTCTCACGCACATGTCATTCAGTATCAACCATAGTTGGAAGGAACTGAATATAGGCATGTCAGATCACAATTGCGTCGTGGCGGGCATCACGCTTGTCTTGATGCTAGTCTATGAGCATTACAATTCGAAACAGAATATAATAGAGCTGGTAAGTAAAAAGAATACAGCTGTGCGTTGGATTATTTATTACGTATTAGCTTTTGCTTTGTTTACGATGGGAGGATTTAATACAGATACTTTCGTATATCTGCAGTTCTAAAAATATAGATATTGGGAAATATAATGAAAAAAAATAAAAGATCTTTTATTCGGAAATGCTTGTGGCTTATTATACCGTTTTCAATTATTTTGGTTGTTTATTTTGTAAGCGATCCTTTCATGGTTATAAGAAATTATAAAAGATATGATAAATCCTGTTTTCTTTTGAATGAACACCATGTTGGGTGGCAAACTTATATAAACAATCGCGATTCGGTGCATTTCAATTCTTTTATTCTAGGTAACTCATGCACAATGGCATTTAAATGTTCTGAATGGGAGAGATACCTGGACAAGGGAGACAGAGCAATTAGGCTATTTGGAAATGCAGAACGTTTGACAGCTGTTTATAAGAAATTAAAAGCATTGGACGTAAGTCATGCTACGATAAAGAATATTCTTCTGGTAGCTGATGAAAGTCTTTTGAGAAAGACTCAGATCAATGAGACTGCCAGTTTTGTAATGCCTCCTGCAGAGTCGGGAATGAGTGATTTTGAGTATCAGATGTGTTTTGTACAATCGTTTTTTACTCCAAAATATTTGATTCCTTATTGTGATTATAATTTGTTTCATCATTATAGACCTTACATGAAAGGGGTTATTAATCGCTACGGCGTTTTTCGTAACCCCGTGAATTGTGATATTAATAACCCACGAGAAAAAGAAATAAAGATGAAGCATGAGCTATATTGGGTTGAACATAAAAAGGAATTTCCGAGAAGAGATGCAAATCATAAAGAGGCTAAACGAGTGATATATGATTCTCAGATAAAATTATTGAAGGAGATCGAAGCTCTATTTATCAAACATCATGCGAATGTGAGGATAGTGCTAAGTCCTGATTATAATCAAAAGAAATTAAATCAGGTGGATTTAAAAATATTACAAAGCATCTTTGGCAAAACAAATGTGTATGACTTCACAGGAGTGAACGAATATACCCAAGATATTCATAATTTCTATGAGAGGGAGCACTATCGTCCTATTCTAGGGGAAAAATTGTTGCATCGGATTTATGGAATGCAACGATGGTAGAATGGTAATGAAAAAAGCAGTATAACTGATAGAATATACTGCTTTTTATATCATTTATGATGTTATTGATTCATCTCTGCTAGCTTTTTAAGGGCTTTTCTATCAATCTTTCCGTTTACGTTCAACGGAAATTGAGGTTCATACACAATGATTGAAGGAATCATATATCCGGGTATTTTTGACTTTAGATAATTGAGTAAAGAAGCTGAATCTTTTTTATCATCTTCAATACATAATGCTATTTCCGCACTTCCTGCTTGGTTTGTAAATGCTACTGCAACAGCATTGGCTCCAGCCAAAGACTCACGCGCATGGTGTTCTATTTCACCAAGTTCAATTCTATAGCCTTGTATCTTTACTTGAAAGTCAATACGTCCGTGATATAGAATGTCTCCATCAGCGTCCATTGCACAAAGATCGCCGGTACGATAAAAACGTGTACCATCTTTCTCGAAGAACGCTTCTGCGTTCTTTTCGGGGTTTTGCCAATATCCAGGTGTTAACTGGACTCCTGCCAAGCACAATTCACCTTTTTCACCAACAGGTACGATATTTCTGTTCTCGTCAATGATAATAGTTTGGGAACCTTCCATGGCTTTACCAATGCTCATAACACCATTGGATTCTTTGTTGGTGCCGTTTCTGTTATAAGTGCAAGCTGTACAGTAAATCGTATTTTCTGTGGGACCATACACATTATCTATGCGTGCATTCGGAAGGCTTTTGCTCCAGTCTTCTGTCTCATCCAGAGGCAGTGCCTCACCGCAGAATAGAGAATATTTCATGGATGGTGCATTTATTTCATCCATATAAGGGCGGAGGTAATGAATAATGGAGGGTACCATTAATGCAAAAGTTAAAGCATGCTCATCAATCAGTTCGAAGATGGCTCCATATTTTAAATTGGTAGGAGGTACAGTATAAGCACAAGCACCTACTAAGAGAGGGACAATATATGATTGCACCGATAAATCGAACGTAAGATCAAACATCTGTAAGCAATGGTCATTTTCATCTAGTTTATATCCTAATGCCCAAAAAGCTTTGATGAAACCTGCAATATTTCTACGACAGAGCGTCACTCCTTTTGGCTTTCCGGTACTGCCGGAGGTGAAGAGAATATAGGCTAATTTTTCATCAGAATATTTATCTTCGTATTCAAGATCGTCACCTTTATATGTGAGTGATTGGGACATGATCACAATTCCGGAGTTATATCTGGTTTCATCGCTAGAGTCTAAAATGTAGTGCATATCGACTTGATTGATGATGTCTTGGCATCGTTCAAGCGGTTGTTCAGGATGCAATGGTACATAACATTTACCTTCAAGCCACAATGCCCATATGGAAGCGTAGGTTTCAAGGTCATCATTAGCCACCAATGCAATGTTATTTTCAGGTATGTGACGTACAGCACTTCTTATTTTTGAAATGCACTTGCCTAAATCGTTGTAGGTATAAAACGTGCCATTGATAAAAAATGCATTTCTTTCTTTGAATCTTGAAATAGAGTTCAATACAGGGTAGAGTACTAAGTCTTTGAATGACATAATTCTAATATTTAATTTTTATCATGATATATGTTGCAAAGTAAATCAAAATATTGAAATCTTTAAGTATCCACATTGCGAAAGTTTGTTTAAAAACGCTTCTTATCATTCACAATGAAAAATACTTTTCTGATTTATAATAAGCTGATTTGTAATATGTACTTTTATAATTCTCAGTTTAGTCGTGCTTCTGGTATTCCAGAGGCGTCATGCCTGTATTCTTCTTAAAGAACTTGCAAAAGAAAGATGTGCTAGGGAAATTCAATTCATCGGCAATCTCGTAAATCATTTTGTTACTATGCTTTAGAAGCACTTTGGCTTCCAGTATCACAGAACGGTTGATCCATTCCATCACGGTGCGTTCACTGGTTTGACGAATAAGCGTGTTGAGATAGCGTGGAGTGAGACATAATTTATCTGCATAAAAGCTTACATTGCGTTCGGTGCAACTATTTTTATTAACAAGCATAATAAATTTCTGAAAAATCTCTTCTTGTCTTGTCAGGTGTTTGGAACTTTCCTCCTGATTGTTGGCACGTAGATCATGTATATAGTGTAACAGCGACATAAATAATTGTCGTATGACTTCTTGCTTGAACCGGGGTGCGCGTAGGATACTCCAAAAAAGCGAAAAATATTGATCCACCTCTTCATTTTCTTCTTTATCCAACGGTAATAATGTATTGGTATCGTTGGCTAGATAATGGCGGAAAAAATCTTCATTGCCTGCATCTTGTATAAAATTAGGCGTGGCTGTAATCACACGTACCCTGGTATCGGGAGTGAATTCCAATGGTTGCAGGATTGATTCCGGAAAAGTGATAAGAACCTTGCCGGGAGTGAGAGTATACTCGGAAAGGTTCACATTGATCCGAGCTTTTCCACTAGTCAACTGAACAATACGTCCTTCATGCATCTTGTAGGGCTGACCTAAGTGAAAGAGCACGCTTTCCATTTTTATTAAGTCATCAATAAATCCAAAATCAGATGTAATAAAACAATACTCTGTGTGTTTTATGATCTTCTTGAAGTCAAGTTTATTCCAAATAAAATCTATCGGTGCTTTCTTATCCATATTTTCCATCTATGTTATTGCACAAAGATAATAAATATCTTATATTGTGCATTGACTTTAATGACTATTCGAACTAATAGAACATATCGTCCAACTATTGCAGGATAGTTGCATACTTTTTATCCATATCTTTGTCGCCATAAAAATATAGTGTTATGAAACGAATAATTATCTTGATTATTGCAGCGTGGGGAATGTTTAATTCTGCCGGAGCACAACAGACTTTGGAACAGTGTAGGCAGAAGGCAAAAGACAATTATCCTCTCGTACGCAAGTACGGACTGATTACTGCTGCACGTGACTACAACATCGAGAACGTGTCGAAAGGCAATTTGCCGCAATTTACACTTTCAGCTAAAGCCAGCTACCAAAGTGAAGTGACTAAAATTCCTCTGAAAATAGCGGGATTGAACATCAGCAGCGTATCACGTGATCAATATCAGGCATCGCTGGACATCAAACAAAATATTTGGGATGGTGGAAGAATGACTTCACAGAAAAGGATGGCAGAGGCGTCTGCCGATGTGGAACGTGAGAAAAACAATGTAGATCTGTATGATTTGAATCAACGGATAGACCAGATATACTTCGGTATATTGCTGATTGACGAGCAGCTGAAGCAGAACCAATTACTGATGGATGATTTGGATCGTAACTACAAGCAGATTGATTCATACTATCGCAACGGTGTGGCTAACGAATCGGATTTGGATGCCGTTCGTGCTGAACAGTTAGATACGAAGCAACGCCGAATTGCACTTACCGACAATAGAAGTATTTATATCGGAATGTTGTCGCTATTTCTTGGAGAGCAGATTGCTCCGGATGCTAACTTCCAAAAGCCGATTGACAAGGAGTCTTCAACTGAAATTAATCGTCCTGAATTGCAATGGTTCAATTCACAGGAAGCACAGTTGAAAAGACAACGCGAAGTTCTTGATGCTGCTCTTAAGCCTCATTTAGGACTTTTTGCCCAGGGATCTTATGGAAGACCGGGACTGAATACGCTGAATAATAATTTTCGTCCGTATTATTTGGTGGGCATAAAGTTTGAATGGAATCTGGATGGATACTATACGCGTAAGAATGATCGACTGTTGCTTGATAATTCCAAGACTGAAATTGACAATGCACGCGATGTGTTCTTGTTTAATACTCGCATGCAGGTAGCACAACAGACGGGCAATGTTTCATCCATGCGTAGACAGATGCAGGAAGATGATGAGATCATTGTGTTGCGTGACAGAATCTGCAAAGCAGGAGAGTCTAAAGTGGCTCACGGAACGCTCTCGGTGACTGAGTTGCTGAGGATGATTAATGCCAAGGATCAAGCCAGACAGACGAAAGCACTACATGAGATAGAGCTGTTGTCGGATATTTATCAAATAAAATACACTACTAATCAATAAAACAGAATACAAGATGAATCGTATAAAGATATTACCACTTACTGCGTTGATACTTTTGACGGCATGTGGAAGAAACAATAAGAATTATGATGCGACCGGAACTTTTGAAACAACGGAAGTAATTGTTTCGGCAGAATCACAAGGGAAAATCCTTCGTTTGAATGCAGAAGAAGGTACGAATGTAAACCAAGGTCAGGAAGTGGGTGTGACGGATACGGTGCAGCTGTGGCTTAAGGCTTTGCAGTTGGGCGCAAACAGAAAGTCGGTTGATTGGCAGAAACCGAATCAGAACAAACAGATCGCAGTGTTAAGACAACAAATTGCTACTGCCGAGCGTGAAAAGAGACGTGTGCAAGGACTATTGAAAGATGGTGCGGCCAATACGAAACAGCTGGATGACTATAATGCTCAGATTGCTTTATTGAAAAGACAATTGGATGCTCAGCTGTCGTCTTTACAGAACAGTACGGCTAGCTTGAATGAGCAAGGATCGTCATTGATGTTGCAACGCAAAGAAGTGATTGATCAGTTGAATAAATGTCATATTATCTCTCCTGTGACAGGTACTATTCTTGAGAAATATTCCGAAGAAGGAGAACTAGCAACACCCGGCAAACCTCTCTTTAAAGTGGCAGATATGAATCATGTTTACTTGCGCGCTTATATCACTTCCGAGCAGTTGATGAAAGTCAAACTAGGAATGCCTGTAACGGTATATGCGGATTATGGCAATGATAAGAAGAAAACCTATCAAGGAACTGTTACCTGGATATCATCCTCTTCAGAGTTTACTCCTAAAACCATTTTGACCGATGATGAACGGGCTAACTTGGTGTATGCCGTAAAGATCGCAGTACACAATGACGGCTATTTGAAGATAGGAATGTACGGTGAAGTAAAATTGAAATGATGTTTGCAGTTGAAGTAAATAATGTATTTAAGTCTTACGGCAAAGTAGAAGCGTTGAAAGGAGTTTCTTTTCAAGTGGAGCAAGGCGAATTGTTCGGAATCATCGGACCTGATGGTGCCGGCAAGAGTTCGCTCTTCCGAATACTTACAACGTTGCTGCTAGCTGAGAAGGGAAGTGCCACGGTTGACGGATTGGATGTCGTGCGCGACTACAAGAAGATCCGTACACGGGTAGGGTATATGCCCGGTAAATTCTCTCTTTATCCTGATTTGACTGTAGAGGAAAACCTAAACTTCTTTGCCACCGTGTTCGGCACCACTAAAGAAAAGAATTACGACCTTATAAAAGATATATACGTGCAGATTGCTCCGTTTGCCAAACGTCGTGCAGGAGCATTGTCCGGTGGTATGAAACAAAAGCTGGCATTGTGCTGTGCATTGATACACAAACCTTCGGTGCTTTTTCTGGACGAACCCACTACGGGTGTTGATCCTGTATCGCGCAAAGAGTTTTGGGAGATGTTGCAACAACTCAGAAAGGCCGGTATCACCATCGTGGCTTCTACGCCGATCATGGATGAAGCACTGCAATGTGACCGTATTGCATTTATCAATGAGGGCGAAATTAAGGGAATTGATACTCCTGAAAAGATCTTGCAAGAGTTTAATGAGATTCTTTGTCCCGCTCCCTTAGAGCGCGAATCGGTTCATGGCAATGACGAGCCGGCCATTAAAGTGGAAGGCTTGACGAAGAGTTTTGGTTCGTTCACGGCTGTTGATCATATCTCATTTGAAGTACATAAGGGTGAGATCTTTGGATTCCTTGGAGCTAACGGAGCCGGTAAAACGACTGCTATGCGAATGTTGTGCGGATTGAGTATACCCACTTCGGGCAAAGGCTTGGTGGCAGGATATGATGTGATGACGCAATCGGAAATGGTGAAGAAAAACATCGGTTACATGAGCCAAAAGTTCTCTCTGTATGAAGATTTGAAAGTGTGGGAAAACATTCGATTGTTTGCAGGCATATACGGGATGAAAGAGGATGAAATAGCTCGTAAGACTGATGAATTATTAGAGGCTTTGCATTTTACTGCAGAACGTGATACGTTGGTGAAGAGTCTGCCTGTGGGATGGAAACAGAAGCTGGCATTCTCCGTATCTATCTTCCATGAACCGAGCATCGTCTTTTTGGATGAACCTACCGGTGGTGTGGATCCTGCTACGCGCAGACAGTTCTGGGAATTGATTTATCAGGCAGCAGATCGAGGCATCACGGTGTTTGTCACCACTCACTACATGGATGAAGCAGAGTATTGCAATCGCATATCCATTATGGTGGATGGTATTATCAAAGCATTGGATACTCCTGAAGGGTTGAAACGTCAGTTCTCCGTAGCTACAATGGATGAAGTATTTACTAAACTAGCCCGCGGTGCGGTGCGTAAATCAGATTAAATAATGATTCAGTTTTATTCATTTGTCAAAAAAGAATTCCGTCATATCTTTCGTGATCGTCGCACGATACTCATTATGTTGGGTATGCCTATCGTACAAATCATACTGTTCGGCTTTGCCATATCCACGGAATTGAATAATGAGCGGGTGGCAGTGCTGGATCCTTCGCATGACGTGCTTACACATCGTATTACCAACGAAATCAATGCCAGCGAATATTTCTCTGTCGTTGGTAATGTAAGCAATGCCGATGAGGTGGATGCAGGTTTCAAGAAAGGAAATATAGATATGGCCTTGGTATTTTCGCCAAAGTACGCTTCGAAAATACCAAATGGTGAATCACATGTGCAACTGATCATGGACGGATCAGATCCGAATATGGCTACAACCGCTGCCCATTATGCAACAAGTATAATAGGTGATGCCTCAAAGGAACAACCGACGCATGTTCAAAATGGTATTATTCCCAACATTCAATTGCTGTATAATCCGCAGATGAAAAGCGCATACAACTTTGTGCCCGGAGTGATGGGAATGATCTTGTTGCTGATTTGTGCCATGATGACGTCTATCTCCATTGTTCGGGAGAAAGAGACCGGAACCATGGAAATCCTGTTGGTGTCACCCATGCGTCCAATTAATATTATATTAGCCAAAATGGTTCCTTATATGGTGCTTTCATTTACAAACCTGCTTACTATATTGGTATTAGCTCGATTTGTATTGCACGTGCCTATTGCAGGAAATCTCATATTGCTGTTGCTGATATCGCTATTATTCATTGTGGTGGCACTGAGCTTGGGATTATTCATCTCCACCATCACGCAAACGCAAGTTGCAGCAATGTTGGTGAGTGCCATGATGTTGATGATGCCTACGATGTTTTTCTCCGGAATGGTGTTTCCTGTAGAGAATATGCCGGAGCCTCTGCAATGGCTGTCCTGTGCCATGCCTGCCCGATGGTATATCCAAGCGGTGCGCAAGGTGATGATTGAAGGAGTGGGCGTCAGATATGTGTTAACCGAAATAGGAGTACTGTTAGGAATGGCTGTATTGCTTTTGGGTGTAAGTTTGAAGTTGTTTAAGAATAGATTAGCATAAGATTATGATGATAAAATTTCTGATAGAGAAGGAGTTCAAGCAATTGTTTCGTAACTCGTTTCTTCCACGAATGATATTGATGTTCCCCATCATGATGATGGTGTTGATGCCTTGGGCAGCCAATATGGAGATAAGGAATCTGAACTTGTGCGTCATTGATAATGATCATTCCATGCTCTCGCAACGCTTGGTGAATCGCATAGAAGCTTCCACTTACTTCAAACTTACCTCCAATAAAGGAACCTATGCCGAAGGAATGAATGAGATAGAGGCGGGCAGAGCGGATTTACTGCTTGAATTGCCTCCACATCTTGAGCGTCATGTCACGCGGGGTGAGCCGGCGCAAGTATTGATCGCAGCCAATTCCGTCAATGGTACAAAAGGAGGATTAGGCAGTTCCTATTTGGCGTCAATTGTACGAGGCAATACCGATTCGATGGTGAGTGTGCGGAATTTGTATAATTTGCATCAAGATTATAAATTGTTTATGGTACCCGGATTAATGGGTATTTTGCTTACGTTGTTGTGTGGGTTTCTACCGGCATTGAACGTGGTGAGCGAGAAGGAAGTAGGTACTATTGACCAGATTAATGTGACCCCCGTCAACAAGTTTGTCTTTATACTTGCCAAGTTGATACCTTATTGGGTAGTAGGCTTTGTGGTGCTTTCCATCTGTTTTGTTTTGGCGTGGGCGATATATGGTTTTGTTCCTGTAGGGAGTCTCATAGTCATTTATGCCGGAGCAGTCATTTATGTATTGGCCATGTCAGGATTGGGACTGGTCATATCCAACCATTCCGCCACCATGCAGCAAGCTATGTTTGTGATGTGGTTTTGTTTGGTTGTATTCATCTTGATGAGCGGACTGTTCACTCCAGTTAGATGTATGCCGCAATGGGCACAATACATTACTATGGCAAATCCCTTGAAATATTTTATTGAAGTGATACGCATGGTTTTTGTCAAGGGTAGCAGTTGGAGCGATATATCTTTACAGCTTGCATCTCTTGGTGTATTTGCCTTGGCATTGAATACATGGGCAGTTGTCAGCTATCGCAAGAGCGCATAACAGACAAGTCCCTTGGTAGTTATTATAAAATACTAGCGTGATTTTTATTCAATACTCGCATGCATTTTTCCACTCGCAAAGCAGCAAAACTTATTTCTACGGCTGTAGAAAAGCATTTCTACAACTGTAAAACATATGTGTTACGGCCGTGGAAATGCTTTTTTACAGTTGTAAAAAATGAAAATGCTGCTTACGAATTGAAGGAATGTGTGCTTGTAGTTGGAAGAATGCATACTTGCAAGAGAAAGAATGTATAGCAACAATTCGATCAAAACCTACTAGGAATGGATGCGCATCAGCTAGCGTAGATGAAGGATCAATGTATAAAAGAATAAGCCCTTTCAGATCAAATATAGGATCTAAAAGGACTTGTTTTGTTCTTTTCAAGTTGCATCTATCAGGTATATTTACCTTTGGTGCAATCTCTTTTTATTTAGCTACATTATTTGTCACTGCGCCGCCGCTATGGAACTCACGAAGATTTTCCAATACGATCGTTATCAGTCTGGTACGTGAAGCTTTGGTAGCCCATGCAATGTGTGGCGTGATGTAACAGTTTTTGGCTTTAAGCAACGGATTGTTTGATTTTGGGGGTTCGCATGAAAGAACGTCCAGTCCGGTTGCTGCTATTACCTTGTTGTCGAGAGCGTTTGCCAAGTCTTGTTCGTTAATTAATCCGCCACGACCTGTATTAATGAGGATGGCAGTAGGTTTCATTTTCTTTAAAGCCTCTGCATTAATCATTCCTTGATTGTGTTCATCGAGTGGGCAGTGTAACGAGATAACGTCACATTGTTTGTAGATTTCATCTAACGATAACACTGTTACTTCACGAGGGATTTGTAGGAATGATTTATGGGTATAAGCGCAAATTTCCATACCGAACCCTAAGGCAATACGTGCCACAGCTTGACCAATAGTGCCGTATCCGATAATACCAAGTTTCAGACCTGTCAACTCAGTCAGTTCTGTATCGCGGAAACAAAAATCCTTGCTTCTTTCCCATGTACCTTGATGTATTTCATCCGTGTAGTGAGCTACCTGCTGTGTGATGTTTAAGATATGTGCAAACACCATTTGCGCTACAGAGTTCGTACTATATGAAGGCGTGTTCGTCACAATGATTCCTCTGCGTTTTGCAGCAGCGATATCGATTGTGTTGTATCCTGTAGACAATACACCGATGAATTTCAAGTTAGGCAATTGCCCCATTACTTCATCAGACATGCAAGTCTTGTTAGTCAGTATCACATCGGCGTCTATTGCGCGTTCAATGATTTCATTGCTACCAGTGCGATCATACACCGTATATTCTCCAAACTCATTCAGTCCGCTCCAATCCAGATCTCCGGGATTTAAACTATATCCGTCAAAAACAACTATCTTCATAATTCTTTAGTCTTTATTTCTTAAACGCCATTGATAGGCTAATTGTTTATAGAATTTCTTTCTTGTTTTATTTATCCTTCTTGCCCCATAACCCGTCCATATGTTCACGTAACTTGCTTTCAGATGGATTGTCTTGTGCATGCCAGAAATGCGTACCTTGCATGTCGTCAGGCAGATACTGTTGATCAACGAAATGTCCTGTGAAATCATGAGCATACTTATATTCCTTGCCATAGCCCAACTGCTTCATCAACTTAGTAGGCGCATTGCGCAAGTGGAGTGGAACAGGCAGATTACCGGTTTCCCTCACTTTCTCCAGCGCATCATTGATCGCCATGTAGGCCGAGTTACTTTTAGGGCTTGTTGCCAAGTATACGGTAGCTTCGGCCAAAGGAATACGTCCCTCAGGCCAACCGATTTTCATTACTGCATCAAACGCAGCATTAGCGAGTAAAAGAGCATTAGGGTTGGCTAACCCGATGTCCTCTGAGGCCGAGATAACCAAACGTCGTGCGATGAAAGACGGATCTTCTCCACCTTCAATCATTCGTGCCAACCAATAGATGGCAGCATCCGGATCACTTCCGCGGATACTCTTGATAAAAGCAGAGATAATGTCGTAGTGCATTTCTCCTTCCTTATCATAAGCCGCAGGATTTTGTTGCAAGCGATTGACGATCTTATCGTTTGTAATCTCAATATCGTCGCCTTCCTCTGCATCCACTACAAGTTCAAGGATATTGAGCAGTTTGCGTGCATCTCCTCCTGAATAGCGCAATAGTGCCGTATCCTCTTTGATGGTGATATGCTTCTTGCTCAAATCCACATCCGTTGCTATCGCCCGATGCAACAGCTCCAGCAGATCTTCCTTTTCAAGAGATTTCAGTACGTACAGCTGACAACGGGATAACAAGGGACGTATCACCTCAAAAGAAGGATTCTCCGTGGTGGCACCAATAAGTGTGATCACTCCTTGTTCTACAGCACCAAGTAATGAATCCTGTTGCGATTTACTGAAACGATGGATCTCGTCAATAAATAGAATCGGACTGTTCTGAGAAAAGAAACGTCCGCTTTTGGCACGGTCAATCACTTCCCGTACATCCTTTACACCACTTGTCACAGCACTCAAAGAGTAGAATGGAGTCTCCAACTTGTTGGCAATGATTTGTGCCAAGGTTGTTTTTCCCACACCGGGAGGGCCCCACAGAATGAATGAGGATATACGTCCCGAATCAATCATTCTTCGAAGCACTGCACCAGGTCCCACCAAATGTTTTTGTCCGATATAATCATCCAAAGTCTTGGGACGCATTCTTTCTGCAAGTGGCTGTATCATAATTATTTATCCTCGTTATATTCAAGTAATATTTGAATGATCCTTTCCGCTGTTCTACCGTCCCATCTTTCAGGTAAAGCACCTTGTTTCCATGTGCCTGAAATTAGATTATGAGTGGCTTCTGCAAGCTTTTCAGAGTCTTCACCTACCAATACATTCGTGCCTACAGTTACCGTCTCGGTATGCTCGGTGTAACTATTCAGAGTGATGCAAGGCACACCGTTGAAAGTAGCTTCTTCAGCCACGTTGCCTGAGTCGGTAATGATACCTTTGGCATGAGTCGTTAGATACCCGAAACCGAGATATGTTTGTGGAGGCACAATATGGAAGTTGCATCCTGCAGGTAGTAGTTTGGATATTTCCTTGCCGGCATACTCATGCATAGGAGCAATTATTGGAGTATTACCAGCCTCACGTATGAAACCTGCAAGCATCTTTTTCAGATTCTCTGGATTGCTGAGCAGGGCATGACGATTGAGTGTGAACACCAAATATTCCTTTTCTTTTAGTCCCAAGATATTGAAGATAGCAGGCATCACCAATTTATTACGGTTGAATCGTAATGTATCCACTAAAATGTTTCCTACCATATATACCTGTGATGTCTCGGCCCCTTCACGACTTACATTACGATTAGAGCCTACACCGGCAGTAAACAGTAAATCAGACAATCCGTCAATGACTAGACGATTGATTTCCTTAGGCATTTTTATATCAAATGATCGTGTACCTGCCACAAGATGAGCCAGCATTACGCCTTTCTTCTTTGCGACAATGGCACAAGCCATAGTAGATGTGAGGTCGTCAACAACAATCACTACGTCAGTCGGATTAGCGGTTAGTTCCTGTTCGAAGGCAAACATCGTTTTACCTGCCAGTTCATTTAGATTCTCACAGTCGGCATTCAGGAATGCATCAGGTTTGTTTATTTCCAGATCAGTGAAGAGCGACGGCTCAAGAGTGGAATCATCATGCAAACCGGTATATATTAGTCGATATGAAATCTGTTTTCCTTCTTCTATTGCTTTATTGATAGCTCTGATGATAGGAGCTGCTTTCATGAAATTAGGGCGCGCACCCGTAACAATACAAACTTTTACCATTTTCCTTTAATTTTTAAATGAAACCATGTGGATTCCTTCATGCAAAAGTACATTTAAAATCTCAATTTATTCTTTTTTTTACTAGAAAATAATGGGTAGGGGACAATGCCTGCATTCGGTAATAACGAATGACTTGCCTTTGCCATTACACAAAAAAGGGATACACAATGTGTGTATCCCTTTTTATCGAATATATAAATCTATATCAAATCAAATATTGACCGCTGATAGACTCGTTGTTGTAGACACGACGAATTGTTTCAGCAAAAAGACCGGCAACCGTTAATTGCTTTACTTTTGAAGATGTTCCTTTATAGGGAATACTGTTTGTGAATACCAACTCAGTTAGTTTTGATTGGTCTACACGCTCTGAAGCAGGATCAGACATCACGCAATGACTGGCAATGGCACGTACACTGGTTGCACCGTTTTCCATCATTAAATCAGCAGCTTTAGTAATGGTTCCGCCTGTATCAACGATATCATCTACCAAAATTACATTTTTGTTACGTACATCACCAATAATTTGCATGGAGGCTACTACGTTTGCTTTCGCACGTACCTTGTTGCAAAGAACCAATGGCACACCCAAATACTTAGAGAAAGTACTGGCACGTTTTGAACCGCCGACATCAGGAGTTGCTATGACCAAATTATCAAGATTAAGAGACTCAATGTATGGCAGGAATACAGCTGATGCATACAAGTGATCAACAGGAACGTCAAAGAAGCCCTGAATCTGATCAGCATGCAAATCCATTGTGATTATGCGGTCTACGCCCGCAACACTTAACAGATCAGCTACTAATTTCGCTCCGATAGAGACACGTGGTTTGTCCTTTCTATCTTGGCGAGCCCAACCAAAATACGGCATGACTGCAACAATACTTTTCGCAGATGCACGCTTAGCGGCATCAATCATCAAAAGAAGTTCCATCAAATTGTCCGAATTTGGGAAGGTTGATTGTACAAGGAACACATGAGATCCTCGGATAGATTCTTCATATGATACTGCAAACTCTCCATCAGCAAAGTGGGTGATGTTCATGTTACCCAACGGGCAACTTAGATGTTCGCAGATTCTCTCTGCCAGATACTTTGAACGAGTACCTGAGAATACTAAATATGGTGCTATTTCGCTCATTTTGTTAAATGATATTACCTATATTGTGTTAATTGTTTGCAAAGGTAAGCAATCTCGCTCCAATATAAAAGTGTTCTTGTAAAAAAATAATAGATGATGCGCTCTAATACTTTTTTTATTTATAACTTTGTCGCATGGTAACATATAGTAATTTAATTGATACAGCATTAGCTCAATTGGGCATTGAAGAACTAAACCCAATGCAGCAGGCTTCATTGCAGGCTATAGTAGAAAAGCAAAAAGACATGATTCTGCTGTCACCTACGGGAAGTGGTAAAACTCTCGCATATTTGCTGCCTTTATTGCAATTACTGGATGTCGCAAATGATCAGGTTCAAGCCTTGGTTATGGCTCCATCTCGTGAATTGGCACTACAGATCACCACAGTTTTTAATCAGATGAATACACCTTTCAAGGCTATGGCCTGTTATGGTGGTCATCCTACTTCAGAAGAACATCGTAGTTTACAATATAATAAGCCTCAATTGGTGGTAGGTACTCCGGGTAGGATCCTCGACCACATTGAAAAAGGAAATATTGATCCGTCAACTATTACTACATTAATTATTGATGAGTTTGACAAATCTCTTGAATACGGATTTCAAGAAGAGATGGAAGATATTATTTCGCAGCTACATTCACTGACACGACGTATCTTACTTTCAGCCACGGATGCAGAACAAATCCCACGTTTCACAGGAATGAACGAAACGGTTCGATTGGACTATCTTGACAAATCAAAGACAGACAATCGTTTGGATTTACGAGTAGTCAATTCGCCCGATAAGGATAAATTGGATACGCTCTACAAACTTCTATGTGCTTTGGGCAGCGATTCCACCATTGTGTTTGTGAATTATCGTGAATCAGTAGATAGAGTCAGTCAATACCTTACTTCAGTGAAGTTAGAGAATGGAGCTTTTCATGGAGGCATGGAACAGCAAGATCGCGAACGGGCACTCTACAAATTCCGTAATGGAAGTTGTCATGTGCTTGTTTCCACTGATTTGGCTTCGCGTGGATTGGACATACCTGAGATAAAGAATATCGTGCATTATCATTTGCCTGTCAATCAAGAGGCATTCACCCATCGTAACGGACGTACGGCCAGATGGGACGCAGAAGGCACCTCGTATATCATATTGAATGATGTCGAGCACTTGCCCGAGTACATCACTCAGTCTGTGGAAACTTATGAATTACCTGAAAATGTTCCTGTACCGCCAAAGCCGATTTGGGCAACATTATATATAGGTAAAGGGAAGAAAGATAAGTTGAACAAAACGGATATAGTTGGATTCCTTTGCAAAAAGGGCGGGCTGAACAACAAAGACATAGGGTTGATTGATGTGAAGGACCATTATTCTTTTGTAGCAGTAAGTCGGAAGAAACTGAATCAAACCTTGAATCAGATCGAAGGGGAGAAAATAAAAAGTTTGAAGACCATTATAGAAGAAGCAAAATAACTAATTGTAACTTTAGTACACTTTTTTGTAACATATCATTTGTTATAAATGATTATTATTAGTAATTTCGCATCGTTTTTCAAAAGGTTTAATAAATAGAGAAGTAAAAATATTAAGTATAACCAAAACAACATTCAAATGAAAAAGCATAATTTCAATGCGGGACCGTCTATACTTCCCAGGGAAGTAATCGAGCAAACAGCTCAGGGCGTGCTAGACTTCAACGGTATAGGACTTTCTATTCTTGAGATCAGCCACCGATCAGCAGATTTCAAACCGGTAATTGAAGAAGCAGAATCCTTGTTTAAAGAACTTTTGGATATTCCTGAAGGTTATTCAGTTGTTTTCTTAGGAGGTGGTGCCAGCCTGCAGTTCTGCATGGTTCCTTATAATTTCCTTGAAAAGAAAGCTGCTTATTTGAACACTGGAACGTGGGCAAAGAAAGCTTTAAAAGAGGCTAAATTATTCGGAGAGACTGTTGAAGTTGCTTCTTCAGCTGATAAAAATTATAATTATATTCCAAAGAATTTCACAATCCCTGAGGACGCTGATTATTTCCATATTACAACTAACAATACCATTTTCGGAACAGAACTTCATCATGATTTTGATACGAAGGTTCCGGTAATTGCCGATATGTCGTCTGATATATTCTCTCGTACCCTTGATGTTTCAAAATATGCAATGATCTATGGTGGTGCACAAAAGAACTTGGCTCCTGCCGGTTTGACATTCGTTATTGTAAAGAACGATGCATTGGGCAAAGTAAGCCGTCAGATCCCTACTATGTTGGATTACAAGACACACGTAGAGAAAGGATCCATGTTTAATACTCCTCCTGTATTACCTATTTATTCAGCTATGTTGAACCTACGCTGGTTGAAAGCACAGGGTGGTGTAAAGGAAATGGAAAGAAGAGCTCTTGCCAAGGCAGACGCTTTGTACAGTGAGATTGATCGTAACAAATTATTTGTTCCTACAATTGCTGACAAGGCAGATCGCTCATACATGAATATTTGTTTTGTAATGGCTCCTGAATATCAAGAATTGGAGAAAGAATTCTTTGAATTTGCCGTATCAAAAGGTATGGTGGGTATCAAAGGTCACAGATCCGTTGGCGGATTCCGTGCTTCTTGCTACAACGCTCTTCCTTTGGAGAGTGTACAAGCTCTTATCAGCTGTATGCAAGAATTCGAAAAGAAGCATTAATATCAATATGATTTTCAAGAGTTATGAAGGTAAATATGCTTTTGCCTTTATAACTCTTTCCCGTTATAATTCTAACTAAAGACAATATACAATGAAAGTTTTAATCGCTACAGAAAAACCGTTTGCCAAGGTTGCGGTTGAAGGTATTCGTAAAGAAGTAGAAGCTGCCGGTTATGAAGTGGCTGTTCTTGAAAAGTATACCGATAAATCACAATTGCTTGAAGCTGTAAAGAATGTCAATGCCATCATTATTCGCAGTGACAAAATAGATAATGAAGTATTTGATGCCGCTAAGGAATTGAAGATTGTTGTTCGTGCCGGTGCCGGTTATGACAACGTGGATTTAGCCGCAGCTACTGCTCATGGGGTAGTAGTAATGAACACTCCGGGACAAAACTCGAATGCAGTTGCCGAATTGGCTTTCGGACTGTTGGTTTATGCTGTGCGTAACTTTTATAACGGTACTGCCGGAACAGAATTAAAAGGAAAGAAATTGGGTATACATGCTTATGGCAATGTAGGCCGCAATGTGGCACGTATCGCTCGTGGTTTCGGAATGGAAGTATACGCATATGATGCATTCTGTCCTAGAGAAGCTATAGAAAGCGACGGAACACATGCTTGTGCTTCTGTAGAAGAATTATACAAAGTGAGTGACATTATCTCATTACATATACCTGCTACGGCAGAAACCAAGAATTCTATCAATTATGCTTTGTTGAGCAACATGCCTGAGAACGGAATCTTGTTGAATACAGCTCGTAAAGAAGTCATCAATGAAGCTGAGGTAATTAAATTCTTGGGAGATCATCCTAAATTCAAATACCTTACAGATATTGCTCCTGCTACAGCTGCAGAGTTCGCAGAGAAATTCCCTGAAAGATACTTTGCCACACCAAAGAAGATGGGTGCACAGACAGCTGAAGCAAACATTAATGCCGGATTGGCTGCTGCCAAACAGATCGTAAGCTATTTCAAGAGCGGCAGTGAGAAGTTTCGTGTGAATAAATAAGAAATTAAGATATGTACAATAGAGTAGTTCAAATGCGTCTTGCAATCATCTATGTTTTAGTTGGTTGTGTCGTATATGCTTTAAGTTGTATATTCAGAGAGGACTTGTCTGACTTTTTACTTGGATTTTGCAAGGGATCATCGGCTGTCCTTATTTTTGGTGGAGTGGGCTATCTGATAAAGCTCCTCACAAAGAAGAAATCACTATAATATAATTATTATGGCTACCATAAAACCTTTCAAAGGTGTACGTCCTCCCAAACAATTTGTTGAAGAGGTGGAATCACGTCCCTATGATGTATTAAGCTCGGATGAAGCTCGTGCCGAAGCAAAAGGCAACGAAAAGTCTTTGTACCATATCATCAAACCTGAGATAAATTTCCCGGAAGGGACTGATGAACATGATCCTCGTGTCTATGAGGTGGCTGCTCAGCAATTCAAGAAGTTTCAGGACGAAGGATGGTTGGTTCAGGATTCGAAAGAGTATTATTATGTATATGCTCAAACAATGAACGGCAAGATCCAATACGGTTTGGTCGTGGGTGCATATGTGCCCGATTATTTGAACGGCATAATAAAAAAACACGAACTGACCCGCAAGGATAAGGAAGAAGACCGTATGAAACATGTGCGTGTAAGCGATGCAAACATTGAACCGGTATTTTTTGCTTATCCTGATGATAAGGTGATTGACGATATTGTAGCAAAGTATACTGTTGAGAAGCCTGAGTATGACTTTGTGGCTCCGATTGACGGATTCCGCCATCAGCTTTGGATCATTAAGAATGACAGCGACATTGCTACCATTACTAAGCAATTTGAAGCCATGCCTTCATTGTATATTGCTGATGGACATCATCGTTCGGCTGCGGCTGCATTGGTTGGTGCTGAAAAGGCAAAGAACAATCCACATCCTACGGGAAAAGAAGAATATAATTATTTTATGGCTGTTTGTTTTCCTGCAAACCAGCTTACTGTTATTGACTACAATCGTGTAGTGAAAGACTTGAACGGTCTTACTGCCGATCAGTTTCTTGAAGCAGTTTCACGCTCATTTGCCGTGGAGAAGATGGGAGCCGAGATCTATAAACCTGTGCGTTTGCATGAATTCTCTATTTATTTGGAAGGCGTTTGGTATCGTCTTACAGCCAAAGAGGGAACTTATGATGACAATGATCCGATCAAAGTTCTTGATGTGTCTATCTCTTCAACATACATTTTGGATGAGGTATTAGGCATCAAAGATTTGCGTACTGATAAACGAATTGACTTTGTCGGTGGAATCAGAGGATTAGGTGAATTGAAGAAACGTGTTGACTCAGGCGAGATGAAAGTAGCTTTGGCACTTTATCCGGTGGCAATGGAACAGATAATGAACATTGCCGACAACGGTAAAATTATGCCTCCGAAGACTACCTGGTTCGAACCGAAGTTGCGCTCAGGATTGATTATTCATAAGTTGGAAGATTAAAGATTCGAGACATCTGATATTTTTTGAAAGACACGACATTTTGATAACTTCGGTGATCACGATGCGTGTCTTTTTATTGCTAAATTGATATATGATTGAGGAAAAAGACACTTATCAAACAATTAAGGCTATTGCCGACAGCACTTTCACCGAAAAGAAAAGCAAATTCATTTCGTTTGCCATTCCTGTGTTGACGCAGGATGAAGTGAAAGAACAGCTGGTCCTATATCAAAAGAAATATTACGATGCCAGACATGTTTGTTATGCCTACAGGTTGGGATATGTAGGGGAGGACTTTAGAGCGAATGATAACGGAGAGCCGTCAGGAACAGCCGGAAAGCCTATTTTAGGACAAATGAAATCATTCGACGTGACCAATATACTTATTGTGGTAATAAGATATTTCGGTGGTATAAAATTAGGAACAGGCGGACTGATTTCAGCTTACAGAGAAGCCGCAAAGGATGTATTGAACGAAGCTGAGATAATAACAAAGACTATAGATGAATCATTTACAATCGTTTTTGAGTATCCTTTTTTGAGTGAGATCATGCGTATAGTGAAAGACGATGGTCCCGAGATACTGGAACAGAAATATGATAATGATTGTGAAATCACATTGAGAATACGTAAGTTAAAAGTGCAAGTATTGAAAGAAAAACTGCTGAAAGTTGAAACAGCACATATGAAAGAATAATAAAATGGATTTTGAACTAACATCAGATTATCAGCCGACCGGGGATCAACCGGAAGCTATTGCGCAACTGACTCAAGGTCTGCTTGACGGTGAAAAGGCACAGACATTATTGGGTGTGACCGGTTCAGGTAAAACTTTTACGGTGGCGAACGTGATTAGGAATATCAATAAACCCACATTGATTCTTAGCCATAATAAAACACTCGCAGCTCAATTATATGGTGAGTTTAAGCGTTTTTTCCCTAAGAATGCCGTGGAGTATTATGTATCATACTATGATTATTATCAACCGGAAGCTTACCTGCCTTCCTCGGACACTTATATAGAAAAAGATTTAGCCATCAATGAAGAAATTGATAAACTTCGATTAGCAGCCACCTCAGCCTTGTTGTCGGGTAGAAAGGATGTAGTCGTTGTTTCATCGGTATCCTGTATCTATGGTATGGGCAATCCCGCCGATTTCTACAACAATGTCATTGACGTAAAAATAGGAATGAAAGTAGACCGGAATGTACTTCTGCGCAAATTGGTGAGCAGTCTGTATGTTCGTAATGACCTGAGCCTTGATCGAGGCTGTTTCCGTGTGAAAGGCGATACATTGGATGTGGCTTTGGCCTATGCCGATGCCGTACTTCGCATCACATTCTGGGATGATGAGATAGATAGCATCGAGGAAACCGATCCGCTCACAGGTGTACGCATCAATGCCTTTGATGAATATAAAATCTATCCGGCCAACTTGTTTATGACCACTCAGGATAGTCAACAAAATGCCGTAAGATCCATTCAGGACGATTTGGTGAAACGGGTCGCTGAGTTTGAGACGCAAGGTAGAATGATTGAGGCACAACGCATCAAGGAACGAGTGGAATATGATATGGAAATGATCAAAGAACTCGGTCATTGTTCAGGAATAGAGAACTACTCCAGATACTTTGACGGTCGTTCTCCGGGAGCAAGACCATATTGCCTGCTCGATTTCTTTCCGGATGATTACCTTACCGTCATAGATGAAAGTCATGTAAGCATCCCGCAAGTTCGTGCCATGTACGGAGGAGATAAGGCTCGTAAGACCAATTTGGTAGAATATGGTTTCCGTTTGCCGGCAGCATTGGACAACCGTCCGCTTCAGTTTAATGAATTTGAAGAACTCACCAAGGAAGTTATCTATGTGAGTGCCACCCCTGCCGATTACGAGTTGATGCAAAGCAAGGGAGTTATCGTGGAGCAGTTGATTCGTCCTACCGGATTGCTGGATCCTCAAATAGAAGTACGTACCAGCCATCATCAGATAGACGATTTGTTGGATGAAATATATACTCGCATCAAGATAAACGAACGCGTATTGGTGACCACACTTACCAAACGTATGGCAGAAGAACTTGCTGAATACATGCTGGGCAAAGGCATAAAGTGCAACTATATCCATAGCGATGTAGAAACGATGGATCGTGTGAAGATCATGGAAGATCTGCGTGCAGGTATCTATGATGTGCTGATCGGCGTGAACTTGCTGCGTGAAGGACTCGATTTGCCTGAAGTATCGTTGGTTGCCATCTTGGATGCAGACAAAGAAGGCTTTTTGCGTTCGCACAGATCCCTCACACAAACAGCGGGACGTGCAGCACGTAATCTCCACGGTAAAGTCATTATGTATGCCGACAAGATAACCGACAGCATGAAAAAGACCATAGACGAGACCAACTATCGCCGTGAAAAGCAACTGAAATACAACGAGATACACCACATTACTCCCACGCAAATTGTCAAAGCCATGGGATCATCGCTGCTCAACGAAGAAAAGAAGCCCGGTGCTCCAAGAGCTTATGTTGAGGATGAAAACGTTACGATGGCAGCAGATCCTATTGTAGAATACATGACCAAGGAGCAAATGAGAAAGAGTATCGAACGCACAAAGAAGTTGATGGGACATGCCGCCAAGAAACTCGATTTCATGGAAGCAGCCCAATATCGCGACGAGATGCTCAAACTGGAAAAAATATTTAAGAAGAAATTCCAAATATAACTATGCGGTTATAGATAAAAAATATTAATTCGTCTGACCACATAGGGGCTTTTATCCTTAATGTTTTGCAATATCAGATGATAATTGTACATTTGTACCCATATTTTGAATATATGAAAAGAAATATCATCCTTGTAGTGTTAGCGACTTTACTGCTGTCTTCATGCGGAGAATACAATAAGTTGCTGAAAAGTACAGATTACGACTATAAATACGAAGCTGCAAAGTGTTATTACACGGCCGGCAAGTATAGTAAGGCAGCCACATTGCTTGGTGACATCATCATGCAGCTGAAGGGAACTGACAAAGCGGAAGAATCCTTGTATATGCTCGCAATGAGTTCTTACAATCAGGAGGATTACGTAACTGCATCCCACTATTTCACCACGTATTACACTTCTTATCAAAAAGGGACTTATTCAGAACTGTCACGCTTTATGAGCGGTAAGGCTCTGGCATTGGATACACCCGAGCCACGTTTGGATCAGACAAACACCGCTAAGGCTATTCAGGAGTTACAGGCATTTGTAGATATCTACCCTCAAAGCAAATTCAAGAATGAAGCCCAACAAATAATCTATTCATTGCAAGACAAGTTGGTTACAAAAGAATTCTATTCTGCCAAATTGTACTACAATTTAGGTACTTATATGGGTAATAACTATTCGTCATGTATTATCGTCGCTCAAGATGCGTTGAAGGACTATCCCTATACAAAATTGAGAGAAGAACTTTCAATACTGATTGTTCGTTCAAAATATGAAGTGGCGATACAGAGTATCATAGACAAGAAAACAGATCGTTATAGAGATGCCATTGACGAGTGCTATGCATTCAAGAATGAATTCCCTGAAAGTAAATATACGAAAGAGGTTGACAAGATCTTTGCAGAAGCCTCTCAAACGATAAAAACAACAAAAGAATAAACATAAAGTATTTAATAGATAATTAAAATTATGGATTACAAAAAAAGTAACGCCCCAAGTACCACAGTCGTTAGGGATCTAATGAAACTGTGTGATGAGACGGGCAATATCTATGAAACTGTAGCTATTCTCGGTAAACGTGCAAATCAGATCTCACAAGAAGTGAAGAGTGATTTGTCTAAAAAACTTTCTGAATTTGCCACTCAAGGCGACAACTTGGAAGAAGTTTTTGATAACAGAGAGCAAATCGAAATTTCACGTTATTACGAGAAGTTACCTAAAGCTACTTTGATCTCTATTCAGGAATACACAGAAGGAAAAGTCTATTTTCGTAATCCTTCTAAAGAAAAAGATAAATTGCAGTAGAAGTTATGATTCAACGTATACAATCCGTTTATCTTTTTATAGCAGCAGCTTTATTAGTAGTCACCATGTTTTTTCCCGTAGCAGCTTACGGAGACGTGCAAATCAATTTGCTTGATCATGATGTTCCCTTTCATCCGTACGGATTACTCCTGGTTGCAGGAGCTGCGGCCATCATTAGTTTAGTGAATATATTTATGTTCAAAAACAGAACGTTGCAACTTCGCCTTTGTGCGATTAATATTGTGGTTATAACGCTCTATTATCTGACATACATCGTATATGGTTTGCTCGCAAAAACAGTTGGAGGACATTTGAGATTCATTCTATCAATAGGCACGCTATTGCCTGCCATATCGTTTATTTTAATGTTTATGGCGTTCCATGGCATCAAGAGAGATGATGATAAAGTGAAAGCAGCTGATCGATTAAGATAAAAGAATAAGACATTATAAAAGGAGCAACTTAATTGATTGCTCCTTTTTTTGTAGATAATTAGAGAGTTGACGCATCCACTAATATATAATCATACAGATGAACAATCCATTTAATCAAGTCGTTGATGAGTATTCCAACGGCAGGGAAGGGTATCCCATTGAACTATACAATCTCATTCAAACGTATGCTTCATTCTCAGCTGAATCTTCATTATTGGAAATAGGAGGGGGAACAGGTCTTGCAAGTAAAGAAATTGCTGATTTCTGGAATGCCCGACTGTCTATTCTTGAACCGGCACCTAACTTATATAAATTCTCCTGCAATCGTTTTAAGGACGATAAAAAGATAGAGCTTCATAATTGTTCATTCGAAGACTACAACACCACAGAACGCTACGATGGCATCCTTTCAGCCACTGCCTTTCATTGGTTGGATAAGTCAGTGAAATACAAAAAGGCGCATGAGCTTCTCAACACGAATGGATTCTTGATTCTGTATTGGAACAATTATATGATGGAGGATCCTGCTATTCAAGAAATCCATAAACTCTACCATCCTAACGGGAATTATAATCTGAAGTTAGCCATAAGAAACAAAATTGACACGCGGCGGGATGAAGTAGCCGAGAGCGGCTATTTCAAACTATTAGGACATCATGAGCTGACTCACCCTGTTGTGTATGATACAAATCGTTATCTGAATCTATTGCATTCATTCAGTACAAGTAGTGACTATGGCAATGACCGGATGCAAGTGTTTTATGAGCATATTGCTGATTATTTGCACTCTGTGGGTGATCAGATCACCATAAAGATGATTGCGAACTTAGAAGTTGCGCAAAGTCTATCATTAATAGATTAAATCGGTGTTGTTGTACTATCTGACACGAAATAGATGCGTTAAAATTAACACAGTAATTTGTATTCCTTGAAATCCCTTTCTATAAGCGTTTTAAACGTCTGCTAATCATTTCAAGTGGGCATTTTGTTTATGAAATAACGCGTAATACGGCTTATTCTCAATAATATATAACATTTCAAGAAACAATATATAACGATAAATAGTTGATACTTATCAAAATATCAAATAACTTTCGTGGATAAATTTCTAAATTCAATAATTATGAACGTTATACTGTTGGAATTGTCTAATTGGCAAGAGTCAGTAAGACTAAATCTATTTAAAGTAGATAATGAATTTGTGCATATCAAAGCTGAGGATGTTGTATTATTAAAAGTTGACTATATTATTCCCATACCAATTCAGGTATATTTTCAAAGAAGAAGCAAATCTTCAAAAATTAAGCCTGAGGAAGCTCTTGTTTTGTCTTCAGACATACAAGAATGCAAGATGGATGAAGTAATGAGGCAATATGGTCTATTGCCCAAAATGGTCAAAGTAATGGATATACAAGGTTTTCGCCTGACTACATAAATACAAAGAATACATTAGAGCTTATATTTTAAGTTCGAATAGTATCGGTTATAAGGGAGCCCTTAATAAATTGAAGAGGAGAGCCGCCAAACTTAATGCCGGTGTTATTTTAATTACTTCACAGCCTAATCAACAAGCTGCAGCAATGGGAGGTGGAGTACAAGTCGTAGGAATTGCATACAAATAATGACGACGATATTGACACAAGTCGTTATATTAATCAATTGCATTCATTCACAACTAGTGATGAATGAATGCAATTGTTTTATGAGCATATCGCTAATTATTTCCAGCCTGTGGATGATCAGATTGATATGAGGATGATTGTTAACTTGGAAGTAGCGCAGAAGATGAAGTATTTGCAACAGCCGCTTTACCTCCTTTTCTGAATCACTTTCGTCCATCTCCACCTGTTTTATTGGTTTAGCAGAAAAGAGATATTATTTTCGGTGAAATGAATAAAGAGTCGGGTGAAATTATTGCTAACTATTTCTTTTGTATGAAATGATTATCATTGCTAATAGACAACTTATACTCCCCAATAATAAGTAATTTACTCGATAACTCAACCACCATGCTATCAATCCTCCCAAAGGGCCTGTTATACCTAAAGCAAAATCTAAAAATGCTGCATAAAGACCTAAGGCAGTTCCTCTTATTTGAGGCTCAGTTCTATTAACTACCAATACTCCTAGTCCTGGGTAAATAAGTGAAAAGCCGATTCCGGTTATACCACAACCTATTATCGCAAATGTTCTCGTTGGAGAGAATCCTATTATAGCCTGACCGATCGTTTCAATTATCAATGAGATTAATACTATTATGTACCCTCCGTATTTATCGGGAAGTGAATCGAAAAATATACGTACTAGTATATAACATATTCCGAAAACTGCAAATGCCAATGATGCATTTCCCCAGTTCTTTTCCATAAAATACAATGTAATAAACGAAACTATACATCCATATCCGATTGTAGCTAATCCCAAACCTATTCCTTGCCTTAACATACGTCTTACTATTTTAAGAAATGGTGCTCTTACTTTAGTTTTATCTACTTTGAAGGCAGGAAGTTTTATTGTTGATAATAAACTTATGAGAGGCAGTACTATCATAATAGCTAAAATGAAGGTTATGCTCATATTATATACTTTAGTCATCTCGATACTTAACGGTGCTCCAAATGCCATGCCTCCGTACATAGCTATTCCATTCCAACTCATCACCTTCCCCGACCTTTGAGAACCTGCCAACCCGATGTTCCATGTCACTGCGCTTACTAATATCATACTTTCCGCTATGCCATGAATGATTCTTGCAAACAACAAAACCATTAGAGCCAACAGAGGTTGTCGGTAAAGTGCAGCACTTAAACAATAAATAGCTCCTGTAATCATCATTAATATTATACCTTGGAGGTGGCTACTTTTCACTCCATGTATATCGCATCTTTTCCCTATGTATGGTCGTGATATAAGAGTTGAAAAAAATTGTATTCCGACAACAATGCCCACAATAAAGCTACTATATTTTAAATCATTACTGACGAACTTCGGTATTACGCCTATAGCTATTCCAATTGTGAGGTAAATTATGAAGACCGATATTATAAGCGGTGATGCTGTTTTGTAAAAATTAGAATCTTGTTTTTTTACTATTGTACTCATAAACTTTGTTTTTTAATTTGAGTACAAAGGTATAGATGTCGCAAAGAAATAACAATGGAGAATCAGTAGTGAAGATTGGACAAATCCAAGTAATTCTTTCTAAACTCTAATGGGGTAATCCCGACATTTTTTTTGAAAAATCGTGAGAAATAGGCATAATCATCATAGCCTACGGAAAAAGCAATTTCCTTTGAACTCAGTTGCGTGTAATGCAGTAATCGTTTTGCTTCAAGCAGAATTTCCTGCTGTATCCAGTAACTTATCGTATAGCCCGTTTGTTGTTTGATAATTTCATTTAGGTAAGGCACGGAAATATTTAATATATCAGCATAATCTTTAGGCTTTTTGAACTTCTCAAAATGCTTACGTACCAAATTCCTGAATTGAGATAAAAGTTCTGTCTTTCTGTCAAGAGCGCCTTGGTGTTGTTTTTCGCCACTTTTTATTTCTAGAACCATAATACCGATAAGACTGTCAGTTAAAGAATGGATAATATTTTCACCTATATCTGTAGTAGTAATTGATACCCTATCGGCAATTAATGATATTAATTCGAATAAAGAATCATTGAGAATAGGATTTACTTGGTTTAGGTTTTGATTGTTCTCAAAGGAACTTCGATACTCATTTCTCAAATAAGACGAATCAATAAAGATGAAATAACCTATAGGTGACGTCTGTCTGATATAGTAATGTACTTGCCCTGGACAAATGAATAAGAAGGTTTTACCGTTCATTTGGTAATCTTTAAAATCTATCATTAATTCGGTGAATCCTTCTTGTTGAACATAAAAGATGAAATGCTCATCACGGTGCGCATATTTTATCCTTTCACATGAATTGGTGCTTTGGACTTTTTTTATATGGATATTCAATCCTTTAAATTTAGACTTATGAATTCTTATTTTCGATTTATTCTCCATAATTATTTGCGCTACAATATTGTTTCCATACTAGATATGGAGTAAGTGTTGCAAAGATATTATATTTCTTTTAACAGTCAAAAATCCTTTTCTATTATTTCATATTCGACCTCCTTCTTTTTGTAATTACTATTCCATCGTCTTTTTATTTCTCCACTCATATGATAAGCTTCTTCTTGTGTATAATATCACAGCCTAATCAACAAGCTGCAGCAATGGGAGGTGGAGTACAGGTTGTAGGAATTGCATACAAATAATGACGGCGATATTGACACAAGTCGTTATCTTTAATCAATTGCATTCATTCACAACTAGTAATGAATGCAATTGTTTTATAAGCATATCGCTGAGCATTTGCACTCTGTGGGTGGTCAGTCAGATTGATTACTATGAAGATGATGGTGAAATTGGAAGTTGCGCAGAGGGAATAGGGGTCTCTTACTAAATGTTGAGAATCTATCCTCTCAACAATGTTTATTTAACAGAAGTCATTTGAAGAAAAATTAGCATTTAGCTTCAAACAACTTTATTTTTATTTTGCGGGTTTCCATTGAGGATTGGCATCGTTAGTACAGCATGAGCATGTCCAACGATACGGAGCAACATTTGTTGAAGTTAATGTTAAATCAATCAAGGCTGAATTAAAAAGTACCCCATGCACTTCAGCACAGCCCATTTGAGCTGGAAAATCCTTAAAGTAAACAGTTCCAGAAAAGAATGTACCTTGCTCTAAATTAAGAGCCACTAATGAAGAAATAAAAGCTTTTAATGTTGAATTAGTAACAGCGCCACTAATGTCAAACAGACTTACAATTTTTGCCATAATAATTAGTTTTTAAAGTTAATACTATAAAGAATCATCGAATATAATAAATATATATTTAAAAACAATAGCGTTTTATTCGTTTATGTATAATTAACTAATTTGATGCCATGACTCTATAAAAAAAACATTGATTTTTATCTGTAATCTTAATGGGTGTGGTAATATGTATTTTTACAAATTATTCTGATTTATGCGCTGTCGATCAGTTTTTGTCGTATTGTTGAGTGCTGCAATTTGCTTGTGTAAATTCGATAGTTTATCTATTTAAAAAATTAATTACTTGGTATTTTAATAAGATTATTTTTAGAATCTAATTTAAAGAAAAATGCTTTTGTTGGAGGTGTATTTCCGGTATAAGCAAAAATTTTGAATATTGGTTCTCCTGTATTCATATCAATAGTTGCAATATAAATCTTTGTTATTAAAGGTTCGTATCTAACTATTTCAAGGGCATCAATGAGCTTATCCTTATAGGCAAAGGCTTCTTTTCCTAAAAAGTCTTCTGTTAAAAGGAAATCATCTATATTATAGGTTAATTTATTCGCCAAATATGGGCGAGCATTGGAGTATCTATCTGGAATTTCTTGAGGATGGAATTTATATGTTTGTTCAATTAATTCCATTTTAAAATATTGCAATGCTCGTCCTTTAAGCTTATCCATAATATAATCAATTTCAGAATCTTGCATTCTGTATCCAAAATAAATCCCAGTTATAGCTCTATAATCAATATCGAATAGCCCTTTTCCTTCAATAATTAAACGATATTCCTCTTCATGTTTCCAAGACAATAATTTTGTGCCTAAATAGGTTTTCAATGTATGAACAATATCTTTATTTTGAAAAAAGAACATGTCAATTTTGGGTATATTCTCGACGTAGTTAACATTGAAATCAAAGATAAATTGAAAATACTGATTATGATTCAATGACTCTTTTAGTTTATCAACATCATATTCTATTGCAAACCCCGAATGACCACTTCCATAGTAAGCCCACAATAATTCATTGTCAATACTATTACTTAATGAATAAATTCCAATTTGAGAGAGTTTCTCAAGAAATCCTATATATTGTTTCTTTATTTCTATCCAATCATCATGCGTATCCAGGAATGAATTTATAGCGTCATCATCACAAAAACCTTCGGTGGGGTCATTAAGTTCAGATTTAGTTGGTAAGTAAATTTGATTATTGACAAGAGTATTCACATCTCTTTCAAAAATAGATTTACCTTCTCTATCAGAAAGTCCTATCCCATTTCTATATTTGTAGGCTTTAAGCATATATTTAGTTTTTTCCTTAGATCATGAATTATTATTTAGCTCTAAAATATTGAATCTGTTTTTCTTTTTTTCATCAAGCCAGTAAGAAGTATTTACTGAAGCATGTCCATTTGCTTCTAATTGTTTAGCAATAAATCCCATTATGTAATACAAATCTTCCATATTAAGATTTACTTTAGCATAATTTACTTCTTGGTAATGTTTCAGAAGCATCTCTAGTTTCGGAGTAAAGTTTTCTACAATTGTCTTATCATCAATTATTAATGAGAGTTCGATGATTCTAAGCCTATCTTGTAATAATGAATTGGGCCATAAACACCCATCAATTAAGATTTCTATATCTACAAGATGTTCTTTTAGTTTTTTATTACGAATTTCATAAATTAATTTCTCTAAAGCATAATAGACTGTATTTTCATTAAGGCTTATCAAGGCTTCTGATATATTTTGCACTTTAGTACAGATGTATACCATCTCATCTATTTGATTTTGTATTTTTTTTACTTCCTCTAATTCAGCAGGAAAACGTTTAGTATAACTTGTTAAGAATGATTTCATTTCGTACAATGGTATAGATATTTGATTTATAAAGAAGTTGTCGCTAAAAAGAAACGAATACAACGGTTCTACTTTCTTTTTGAGTTCAGCAAAGAGTTTTTGTATATCTGATTCAGTAAATGGCAACGAAGATAATTCTTCTATAGGTATGTATGAGATAGGTATGGAAAATTCAGTTCCATTAAAGCCAGTATCCCATAAGTTTTTATCTTTTAATATCTTTTTTATTAAAATCTTTTTCTCGGCATCAGTTCTTAAATATGTAGAGATAATAGTATATGTATTATTGGGTGAGAAGAAGTCCTGTGAAATCAATTCAACAATTTTGTTATGAAAGAAATTCCCTAAACCAGCTTTTTCAATAAGAGCATATAGTTGATGCACTATTCTTAGATCGTTTGAATTTTTTATATCATTGATCATATTTTCAAGCTTATCTTTTATGTTTGATATTTTTATTTTATGCAGATCTTTATTCGTATTAAAATAAAAAGAAATATAGATAGACAAGTTTATATTTTTATCGTAACATCCTATAAAATCTTTAATAATATCTTCTAATTTATCAATGGGAGATTTGCCTATTAAATAGGGCATTATATTTTTTGTAAAATTTTGAGGATGTTTTATGTCATAATTGGGCATGAAGTCTTTACGCCAGATCACAAATAATTTATCAATCCATATTGAGGAGTTGACTGAAACGATTAGTTCTTCAGCGAAAATAATCATATTCTTTTTAATGGCATTTGGTGTTTCTTTGTTTATATATGCATCCAATAGGTTCCCCATAAGGATCTCATTTGTTTCTTTTAATTCGTCTGTAAATGTGTACAGTTGAGCAATTTTTCTTAATGCTTGCTCATCACTTAAAAATAAAACAGAGTAGAACATGGTGGGTATAGGACATATCTGATATAAATGCTCTGTTATAGGATACCATTCTATCCCAGTTAAGAAATTTTTATAAGTTACCCCGTATTCCATAAAGAAGGATAGAAAACGAGAATATGCACATTCAGTATCATCAGATGAATCCATCCAATAATAAATAGTATTTGTACCAAATGGATTTATTCTCTCGTCTTTTGGAGAAACATTTTTCAAGAGTTTGTTCTTATAATCAGATAAAGAATCTATTCCTGAAAATTGTTTTATTGAATATTGGGGGCGCATTTTACCTTCACAGATATTTAGCAATTGCACCGTAACGTATTTATCTTCTGGCGTCTCTGACTTTGCTAAGTGTGCTTTTAGTGTATCAATTGCTTCATCTTTCTTATCACACAAATAGAGTAATGTTGCATAGCGTTGATCAAACTGATTATTTGAAATTTTCCAATCTTGGAGATGTTCATTCAAAGCAGTGAAATCGAAAGAATAAGCATCCTTGAGACATCTTAAATAAGTGTCTTCATCTAGTTCCAATTTATTTGTTAAGCCAGAAATATCTTTCCCTAAAAATGTTTTTTCGATAGATAATAAGTAATAATATTTGTGGATTAGATCTTCACCTATCATCGTCTTATTTTGATTGAATTTCTCTTGTATTGACGTCTTAAGAAACATAGGAAATTCTTTTATTTCCCATAGAGCTTCAATAAGAAGCGACAATTTATAGACATCAAAGTTCTTAGTTTTTTGTAGTTGTTCGAGGTATGATTTTTGTGATTCTACATTGGATAAGAATCTATAATTTGGTGCCAACGCAAAAATTAAATCATATGCCGTTTTATCAATTGTGTCATCCTTATTTAGAAAAGGAATTAGATAGACAAAATTCCAGCTGCCGCTTAGTAATTTTTCAGTCTGCATAGATGATTTATTCAAATAGCGGAGGAATTTGAGAATAACAGTTCTTTTATCTTCAGTATCGGAGGCACCAATCAATGAAAGTACTTCTTTATCATACAATTGAACTAAAGCAATGCGATGATTTTCATAAAATGATAATTTTGCCGGATCCTTTTGCTGCCCTTTCTCTAGGGATATTAAATATATTTTGGGATCAGAGCTAGTATCTCCTGGTGATTTTACTAATACATTTCTCACCCATTTTATCCAATTGATGAAATTCGGATCATCACCTGAAAATCCTATTAGGCAAAAGACACCTTGAAGAAGATTTATCCTCATAAATTGTGTAAATGCCTCATGCCTTATTGGATAATTGTCATAATCTTCTTTTGTTATGATATATTTATGCTCTGTGCAGCCATCAAAATTAAAATTATCAGAGGTAGATTTAGACAAGTCTCCGTGTATTTTTATTATACGCATTGAATTATCAGAAAATGATAATTCGTAGTCATGTGTTATAGGAGAGGCTTCTTGACCATTTAAGGATTGTGCATATTCCAGTAATCCATCATAATTTGTAGTAAGAATATATTGCCAACTACATTCAAGCAAGGCTTTATGTACATCCATTAGTTTATCTATATCGGGAATAGTTTTTCCTAATTGGTGAATGGTCATGCTATTTTCTTCACTATTAATAAAAGGCATTCGTTGTTCAATATAATACTCTATAGCCTCTCTATATCCTTTTCGTGTTTCGTATTGAGAAACAAGTTCCAAATATCCTATTTTGTTGATAATTTCCCAACAGATGTCCAAAAGCTTGTCTTCTAGACCTTTACCTAATAGGTGCGGAGTTTCAATTCTGACAATAGACATTTGCCGTTTTACTTCGTCACCATATAGCTCCAATACCATGTCTTTCAACAAAGACACCCATGTCATACATAATGGCGATACATTCATTGAAAAACCGGCACCAACCATTACAGATACACCTTGCTGACTTCCCATTTTATTGAAAAGTGATAAAAGATATGTTTTTGAAGGAGAATCTTTACTCATTTCATTCTAGTTTTATTGAGGAGCAAAGTTAAAATTAATGATTCATCTAATCATTCTTTTTCTTTAATATTTTATGATAAAACAGGGTGAGGGGATTATTCCTCATTTAGTTAAGATAAATGCAGATAGTTACCATTCCATTCAAATCCCTCCCTCTTCCAAATCCTCCAGCAGATCCTCATTCAGCACACCTTCGCACGACTGTCTAACTTTCCCCGTCATCCTCACATCCATGTGCTCATTTATTTCGATCTTTAGTTCGCCGCCTAGCATCTTTATTGTCACCTCGCTGTCAATTAAGTCTTTCTTGCGTAGAACACTCGCTACGGCACATGAGGACGTGCCTGACGCCAAGGTGAAGCCGGCTCCTCTTTCCCAAATGAGAATCTCAACTTCCTTTCTGTTGATGATCTTGGCAAACTGTACATTTATGCGGTTGGGGAACATCTTGTAATGCTCTATATACGGGCCGTATTTCTTCACTTCGGCTATGTCCAAATGATCCTTAATGATCACGCAATGAGGATTGCCCATCGATACGCAATTGATCTTATAATCCTTGCCTTCCACGTTGATTATTTCATCATTCACCTCTGCTGTAGGGAAGCTGGTGGGGATTAGTGGCGCACTGAATATCGCTGTGCCCATATCCACCGTGATAAGGGTTGCCCTGTTGTTTTTAACCTCCACGATATTTGCCTTCACAAGGCCGCCCTTGGTCTCTACCGTGAACTCCCGTTTGCTGACAAACCCATAATCGAAGATGTACTTGCAGAAAATACGCAAACCATTACCGCTCTTTTCGGCTTCCGAACCGTCCGGATTGTATATTCTCAGCCCTACATCGGCTTTGTCCGAATCGACTTTCAACAAGATGCCGTCCGAACCGATACCGAAGTTTACGTTGCATATCCGCTTGATCGCGTTGCGCGATAAGTTAAATGTAATACTTTTGTCACATAGAACGATATATTCGTTGCCTAAGCCATGTGTTTTCACAAAAAAGTTATCTTTCATTTGATATTTTTTTTTGAAGATTTTCAGTAGACAAATATACGAAATATTATGAGGATAATCAAGCAAAAATGACCTTATTAAGCGAATAATTGGCAATAGAGAAATCTTGCCCAGAGGGGAGAATAGCCCCATATTTCTTTCAGTGTGACAGGGTTGCCACAAAAATATTTTCAAATGCAACTATTATCCGATTTATAGTAGTACCTTTGCTCGCAATAACAATAAATACATTATTATCATATGAAAATGTTGTCAATAGGAGACTTAAAAACTCGCGTTCCTATTATTCAGGGTGGAATGGGTGTAGGAATTTCTTTATCCGGTCTAGCTTCTGCTGTAGCAAATGAAGGAGGAATCGGCGTGATATCATGTGCCGGTCTCGGACTTATATACAACAATTTATCAAGCAGTTTTAGTGAGGCTTGTATCTTAGGACTTAAAGAAGAACTAAGACTGGCTCATGAGAAAGTTCAAGCAACAAAGGAAAGAGCAAAAGGAATCGTCGGGGTCAATATTATGGTGGCCATGACTAACTTTGCCGATATGGTGAAAACATCGATTGCCGAAAAGGCCGATATCATCTTCAGCGGAGCCGGGCTACCTCTTAATTTGCCTAGCTTCTTGCAAAAAGATAGCACTACAAAGCTTGTGCCTATCGTTTCTTCGGCTCGCGCCTTGAGAATCATTTGCGAGAAATGGCAAAGTCTGTATAATTATCTTCCTGATGCCGTGGTTGTCGAAGGCCCTAAAGCCGGAGGTCACTTGGGTTTCAAGGAAAATCAAATTGCTGACGAACATTTCTCTTTGGAAGAAATTCTGCCACAAGTCGTAGCCGAAACTGCGATTTATGAAAAGAAGTACAATAAAGTAATTCCTGTAATTGCCGGAGGCGGTGTTTATTCAGGAGCGGATATTTTCAAAATGATGAGCCTTGGAGCTTCCGGCGTACAGTTGGGAACCCGCTTTGTCACTACTGACGAATGCGATGCCTCTATGGCCTTCAAGGAACAATATCTGAACGCTAAGATAGAAGATATAGAGATTATTAAAAGTCCGGTGGGAATGCCCGGTCGTGCGATCTGCGGTTCTTTCATCCGTGAGGTGAAAGAGGGCATCAAGCAACCTAAGGCTTGTCCTTTCCATTGCATCAAGACTTGCGATATTTCTAAAAGTCCGTACTGTATCATGCTGGCTCTTTACAACGCATTCAAGGGTAACTTCAAAAGCGGTTTCGCTTTCTCAGGTTCCAATGCTTATAAGGCTGACAAGATTACAAGCGTGAAAACGCTTATTTCTGAATTGATGAAAGAGTTCAAGGAAAAAGAACTTTTCTCGAAAAAATAATTTTTTTTTTTTGAAGGGAGGGTAAGGTCATCTACAGAATTATAACTGAAGATACTTTGTCCTCTCTTTTTTGCTATATTGCAAACAATAGTATACTATTGTAAAAATATCCTTCGCATATAAAGTGCATAAAACAAAAGAGTCTAAGAGTCTAAGGTACCCCCCTTCCTCTTTTTTGTGCATTTTCGCTCAAAATGTTATATGTATGCATTATTGCACATATACTATATTAATAATCAATTAATTACATCTTTGTTTTCTGCATATGGTCTAATGGGTTATTTGTGCATAAAAAGTGTATTTTATAACTGTTTAGATAAGTCCATTTTTATGCATATTTATATGTATCAGAAAAACAGTGTATTATGAAAAATATAAATAATACATAAGTCTGCAAGAGTCTAAAAGAGTCTAAGCACATAGACTCAACTTAGACTCTTGAGCCTATTTTTACGTATTCCTTATCATAAATATTCAAAACAAGAAATATATTATTGTATATCAATTGATAATGAGTTATTTACAATTTATAATCTTGTGATTTTCCTCTTTCTTTTTGTATGAGATATAATCTTAATTGTATTAATGTGTTAATGGTCTAGTTGATGTAATTATTATATTTATTATGAGAGATATAAAGATTAAAAAGTACGAGTTTTTACTTGCACTATTGGTGCTTTCAACTTTGTCTTAGTGTATTCTATGTAAAAATGTATCTATTTGTTTATTAGTGTTTCGTGGTATTGATTCCATACTTCGTGTGGAATCACATCTTGTCATCGAATAGAGAATGAGTATCATTTTGAATAGTATTAATGTTTGTATATTACTGTATAATATATTAACTGTTTTTATGGTTTTACTTTTTCATAAAGTAAGTGTATAAACAACTTGTTATATGATAGTTATATCATATATAGCCTGACTGGCAAGAGTCTAAATGGAGTCTAAGCATTTAGACTCTCTTAGACTCTTTTAAAAATGTTAATATTATTGCTTGATTATGATATAAATAGCTGATAATATTATATTTACGACTAAAATAGATGCTATTTTGTGGACGAAAATCTTACATTTAGGAACGTGAAATCTCTGAAAATGACTAAAAGTGGAGATTTTGCCATTTTATATCTATCTCATAATGAATAAAATGACGTTTGCAAAAAAAAGGAAAGGGGGGTACCTTAGACTCTTGGACTAAAGGTTATGTAAAATTGTCCTTTTGTGTTAATACTGAACTTTTTGGAAAATCAATTAATTGATTTTATGATTTCATCAGTTCCGGTTCATGAAATCATCAGTATGTTTTGGCGGAAAGATCAGCTTCATTTTGCCAACTCAATTAATTGAGTTTACCCTCAACAGGCTCAGTCACCAAAGAATGGATTCGGGCGTATGAGTTTGTTGAAGGCGTAGGGGAGCTGTAGGAATAATGTGATTAAGGTTTCCCGATATATTTAAAGATCAACTCAGCTTCAGGGCTGTATATCGTGTGTCGCTTGGGTCGGTAACCGATAGCGTCAAGCTTTTCAGACAATTCAGTGTTGCACTGTATCCAACGTTTCAATGTTTGTACGGCAGCTCGTGGGGAACTATGGGGATTGTACATCAGGGCAAGTTCAGTCTTGCCATAGGTGCGTACCGCTGTATCGGTCAATTCGTTGTTTTGATATTCCATTTCCTTTCTTTTTCTACAATTATAATGTCTCAAAATTACAAAAAAAAGCTCGTTTTTGCAAGCTTTTTCCGAGGTAAAAGAGCCTCAATAAGCTTCATTTTCACTCATTTTGCATCATTATCACTCATTAAGCTTCAAAGTCACTCATTGCCTTTTTCGGATGTCGTAAATTTGTAGAGCAGTCAGGAAATAAGCCTGTTGCGCAAACAAATTGTATAACTTTTAAACCCCAAACAACGATGGTAGCATCTAAAACAAAAAAGAAAACCTATGCGATTCCCATTACAGAGAATCAAGTGTTTTACTCCACAGTGAAACGTCCGAATCCGAAGGACAAAAACAAGACGGCGCTTTACTATGCGCAAGTACATCATTCGGCACGTGCCACCTTGTCGACCTTACAGGATCGACTGACACAAATGTCGGCACTCAGTAGAGGTGATGTACAAAGCGTACTGAGCAACTTGTTGGATGTGATCAAGGAGCAATTGCGCAACGGACGCATCGTGGAGCTAGGCGAATTGGGTTCTTTGTATATCGGCATCAATAGCAAAGGCGTGGCGAACGAGAAAGACTTCACTTCAGCCCAAATAAAAAGCGGACACATCAACTTCCGTGCTGGAAAGGACTTGAAAAGTGTAATGAAATCGCTCAGCTTCTTGAAGTTGTCTGAGGATACCGGAGCTACCACATCCGACACAAAATCGGGCGGGAAGAGCGATGGTACGGGTTCAGGCAACTCAGGTGGCAGCACCGGAGGCAATACAGGAGGCGATTCCGACGGAGGTAAAATTTAAGTAAATAACCGGAAATGAGTGCAATTAAAGTAATGGGAGTGATCCTGGGCAAAGCATGGCGGATAATCTCCGCCGTGGCTGCGCCTCTCCTGAAAGACAAGGACAACATGAAAGCTCTGGAAGACTTTGCCGACTTGATTATGAGTCAATACAAGTCGCTGATCGAACAGCTGGAGCAAGTGATTAACGATTACTTCGAACTATCGAGGAAGATCAAAGAGATGCACGAAGAGATTTGTACGCTCAAAGAGCAATTGCTGGAAGCAGCCTCCCACAGTTGCAAGGAAGCACAAGGCTGCAAGTTTGTAGTTAAATGACCCATTGATGCCGACAGGCAGAGAAAAGCAATCACCATGTATCCTAACCGTCAAGCAAGGCAAGTAATTGATCGGCCCCGTCTCTTGACCACAAGATGGAATGATTCGCCACCCTCTCAGCCCAGTCGGCATCCATGTTATACAAAAAGAAGCCAAAGGAACCACTCCCAGCGAAGCAAACAATGCCAAATGGAGAAAGTAGTAAAAAGCAAAGCGAAGCGAGCAAAAAAAAGAAACCAAAGAAAAGTAACCCCGAGCAATGCGAAGCGAGCGAAAACAATTCCGGCCTTTAGCGTAGGAGCGTGAGCGTAGAGTTAGCTTTGGGCGTTAAGAAACGAACACGTTTAAGTGAGCGAAGCGAGGGCGTTTGTTCGTTTTAGCACAAAGATGACTCGGAGTAGCTCCGGAGTGACAGCCGGCGGTTTTTTCTTTTTGGTTCTTTTCCTTTTTGTCCGTACAAAAAGAAAAAGAATAAGCAAGAGGACCCGCAAGCAACAATCAATAATAACAATAAAAAAAAAAAGAAATGAACACCAATACCAAAGCCCCGGTAACAGTGCCCGGAATAGCACTAACCACCACCGAAATCATCCTAATAGCCAAAAGCACCAACATAGAGCCCGCAGCGCTCAAAGCAGTACAAACAGTAGAAACAGGGGGAAGGGGCGGTTTCATCGCCCCACAAAAGCCCACCATTCTATTTGAAGGCCACATCTTCTGGAAAATGCTGATGCAGCAAGGCATCAACCCACACACCCACATAAAAGGCAACGAAAACATACTCTATCCCAAATGGGACCGTACCAAATACAAAGGCGGACTAGCAGAATACAGCCGACTGGAACAAGCCTGTCGCATCAGTGTAGAAGCAGCATACAAAGCCGCAAGTTGGGGAATGTTTCAAGTGATGGGATTCAATTGTTTTCAATGCGGAGTAAAAAGCATCTATGAGTTTGTACGATTGATGGGCGAAAGTGAATATCGGCAGCTGAAGCTCACCGTATCCTATCTGAAAGCAACCAACATCATCGGGCACTTGCGCCGACTGGATTGGAAACAATTTGCACGAGCCTACAACGGTCCCGAATATGCAGCCAATCATTATGCAGAAAAGTTGGAAAAAGCGTATATATCCGCAAAAAAGATAATATAAACAAGGCGTTTTTGTGGAAATATACATATTATTTACATGAAAATTAGGATATGCTAATGCTTTTATATAATTTCGTCAAAATTTTAAAAAAAATAGAATTTAAATGCTCGAAACAACCGAATTCCACAATGGAAAATCGGCAAGATTAGGTCAAATAGATCGAAGAATGATAGATGTTACTAAAATTGTGCTAAACACTACTAAATTTAAGTCTCTAGAAATAATTAAATCTGCTGATAACATTTTGAAATTATATTATGAAAATTACACAAAATATGAATTTGAACTATTTTGGGAAAACCATATTGTAAACAAATATACGTCAAAGGAATGCCAAGTTATATTGCATCATATATTGATCCACGCCACGCAAAATGTGAACTTCAGTGAATTAATGCTGTTTTATGATGATATCAAGAAATTCTTGGATAATAACGAAATGCATCCGGATTATATAGATTTAATCAAAGAACATGTGATATATATTCCCGAAGACATCAAATTCGAATCTTTGTATACGTGGATTACGAGTCGTAAGGAGGTGTTCGAGAATCAGGAAGACTTGAAGGATCACTATATAGGTGAAAAGATTCTGATGCAAATCGTTGATGAAAACTTGCGCAGTCTTATTAAGATGAACTTTACGAAATCTGAATTACTGATCAAATCTGAATCGGTGATCAATGCCTATAATCTATTAAAATCCATCGATGGTGTTCCTCCATGGGGCTCCCAAATGTTTTTGGTGTTGGTTGCTCGGCTAGTGTATGACGAGTATCTGGATAAGCATGATGGTAACGGCAACATTATACCTTTCAAGACCTTTGTAATGGATTTTGGGGCGTGGCTGGGTGTAAGTTTGAGCACCTATGACAACAGCTATTCGCGTGGTAAAGAGTATGAATGGTATCTCTTAGTACAAGAGAAGATTAGACAGAACAAAAAAAGAGGACCAAAAATAAAGGCATAAATGTAAATAAAAGTTATAATGCACTGGTGAGTCACTGTTAAGTAGCCAGTAGGGTAATGTGGTTTTCCATTCCTTTGCATGGCTTTTGAGAAAATCTCTTAAGCATGAAAATTTAAAAATAAATGGAATGGAAGATTTCGAGAACATGATGAATGAAAATGTATTCGATAACATGATGAATAAGGAAGTATTTTCGTTCTTTCGCGGACCGATCACCAACAAGTATCCCGAAAAGAATGTAACGACGAAGGCATTGTTTAAGCTGATCAGGAGTAATGTTTACAAAGAGCAAGTGGAAGCATTGCGCAAAGAAACGGATCCTGCCAAGCAGGCAAAACTGAAGTCGCAGCTTGATTATGTCACTCCGGTAGGCGTGTTCACCGAGCGAAACAAAGAGAAGTTGAAATCGGTCAGTGGCATGCTGAGCTTCGACTTCGACAAAAAGGAAAATCCGCATCTCACCCCCGAAGTAATAAAAGTGTGGCTGCTGAACGATCCTTGTCTGCATCCGTTGCTCACCTACATAAGCCCCCGTGGCGAAGGTTTGAAGCTCTTCATTAAGTATGACCCTACAAAGTCATCAGTGGTGGATTATTCGCATGCCGTGATGCAATATCTCCAGGAAGTGTATCATCTGGTCACCGACAAAGCTTGTTTTGATATAGCGCGTGCCTGTTACTTGTCCTACGATCCCATGGCTTATTACAGCAATGCAGGATTGATGTGCGGAGTGGATTATGAATATTGGTTTGCCCGTTACAACGAAGCTCAACAAAAGAAGCCCAAAGCTGTGTCTAGAGAGGTTGTGACGGATAAGAAGAGTGCCGATTGCGATATGTTGGCGCATGTGCAGCTGGTGGCATCCCGTATTCAGACCGACATCACCAATGGTGATTATGAAGCATTCTTCCGCCTTTGTATGTCGCTCTCCGCATTGGGCGAATCAGGCAGGGCGGTGTTCAAGCAATGCTGTTCATTTTATGGTCGCAAACAGACCGTCAATCTGGATGATTATTTCGATAAATGCATGCATGACAGCAACGGTAAGTTCACGATAGCCACTTTCTTTGAGATGGCCAAGGATGCAGGCATTGACATTCGTATGCCCGTTGCACCACTTCAGGAAATGACGATGAAGGAAGAGGTGGATGAGATGGGGGAGCTGCCTTTGCTTGATTCGTCCATTTATGACAAGTTGCCCCCGTTGTTGCAAAAGATCACCGACATTGCCGGTACATCGGGTGAAAAAGGTTTGATATTGATGACTGCGCTGAGCACATTGAGTGCTGCCATGCCACATTATTATATGATCTATGGCGGTGACATGGTCGAAGCCAACCTCTTTTTCTTCGGACTGGCGCAATCGGGTGCAGGTAAGGGTAAAATGAAACATTGTCTTCGTTTGGTGCGTCCCATCCATGATAAATTGCTGACTGAATCGGTGACTGCCATACGTGAATACAAGCGTAAGGAGGAGCAGTTGAAAGCCGAAAGCAAGAATAAGGGTCGCAATGCCGAGCCCGCGAAAATGACTGAACCGATGCCCCCTTACAAGTTGTTTATCATGACGGCTGAGAGTAGTGCAGCCGCTTTCATGAGGACGTTGTATGAGAATGGCGGTCGTGGCATTATGTTTGAAACGGAGGGCGATACGCTGGCTTATATCTTCGGAAAAGATTATGGCGCTTTCTCTGATAAATTCCGCAAGATACCGCATCATGAAGCCTTGAAGTTCAGTCGTTCAGGCGACAGCAGCAGTACGATGAACGAGAAGGGCGAAGGCACTTATTTCGAGATAGACCATCCCTGCATGTCGACCGTGATGAGCGGTACGCCCGAGCAACTTCGCAACCTGATTCATTCGCCCGAAAACGGACTGTTCAACCGTTTCAATATCTACTACTATAAGCCCAAAGTGGTGGAGTGGGTCAATCAGTATGCCGTGAACGAAGGAAAATCTTATCAGGATCTATTTGATGAATATGCCCGTGACGTATATGTGATGTACACAGCGTTTGACTGTAGCGGTGAGAAAGGCGTACGCTTTGTGATGTCTGCCGAGCAGGAGGACAAAGTGGAACGTTACTTCAACAATATGCTGTTGCAGCACCACACTCTTTACGACGGAGACTACGATGGTACCATTCACCGCTTAGGGTTGGCACACGGACGCATTTGCATGATTCTGACTGCATTGCGTGTAAATAGTGTGACAGAGTATGAACATGATCTCCACTGTTCCGATGAAGATTTGCAACTTGCCCTAGAGATTATCAGTGTCTTGAACCAACATTCAGCCTATGCATTCCGTTACCTGACTCCGAAGCCGAAGGAGGGAACGATGAAGAATATGCCTATCAAGTTTCAGTTCTACAGTGCCTTGCCTGATGAGTTCACGATGAATGAAGCCAATGACATAGGTGCCGCATTGAAGATCAGTAGAGCCACGATCTACAACTACGTCAACCAATTCGTAAAAGGTAAAGACGGCACAGGCTTTCTGCTTAAGAAAGTGGACTATGGGACGTACAGGAAGGTAGGTTTTGATGATTTCATTTACGCCAACGAGGAAGGTGTTAGTCAAGATAAGTTGTAGTGTTTTTAGTATTTTAGTGTTTTAAATGTTTGTAGAAATGCCTCCGGGGGATCTGTTGCCCGGAGGCGTTTTATGCTGCTGATAGAGCGTTGAGAAGGATTCTAGATGAATATTGATCTTTAAAATTCATGATGTTTCTTGAGCGTGAAATTTACCGAATTTATTGTTGATAAAAGATTTTGAAATTTAGACATTTCATCTATTTTATTAGAGAATAAAGTATTATATTTGCCCAATTATTTTGAATTAACTTGTATTATGACAGAAAAAGAAATAAAAAATAAGATGTCAGATCTTTTGAAGCAAGAACCAATAGATTATGATACTATGTCATTGTTGTCAAATGAATTACTTAAATTTGATAAAAATCATATTCGTTTCTCTGTTGATGCAGGTGTTATTGATAGATTAGGAAATGAACTTGTCGCAAGGCAGGAAACCGCTGTTTCAGAGCTGGTTAAAAATGCTTACGATGCAGATGCAACAAAAGTCACTTTGACTTTTGCTGATGCTGAAAAAACAGGAGGCACTCTTATTATTTATGATGATGGTGTTGGTATGAATCGTGAAGAACTTATTAATGGGTTCATGAGAATATCCTCTAACATCAAGAAAGAAAATCCTTATTCAGACAATTATCGTCGTAAAAGAGCTGGACAAAAAGGTATTGGAAGGTTTGCTGTTCAACGTTTAGGCACTAAACTTGAAATTTTAACTCAAAAAAGGAATTCTAATTTAGCATACAAGATAACAATAGATTGGAACAAGTATATTAAAAATAAAGAACTATACAATGTCTCTAACAGTATTGAAGAATTGCCAAGTCTATCAAAAGTTGGAACAACATTGATCATTTCTAATTTAAGAGATAAATGGTCAGAAGCAGCAATTAGACGAGTCTATAGATATATTATGGATATTTTGCAGCCCTTTCCACTGAGCAGATCTATTACATCCAATGTAACAACAAGCATTGATCCAGGCTTTCAATCTTTTTTTAATATATGCGCAAATGGTGAGACTCGGTCGATAGTCAATGATAAGCTAATGATATATGATTATGCTACTGCTGTTATTGATGGCGATATAGATGCGAGTGGAATAGGAACATATTTGATAAAAAGCCATATATTGAAGATTGACTACAAAGGTAAAATAGGATTGGATGTAGATGATGATTATTCATTTTTTACATTGCTGAAAAATGTACATTTTAAAGCTTATTATTTTGTATATGATTCTGATTCAGTACCTAAGACACAGAGAAATGCTATTCAAAAATTAGCTGCAATCGCGGGAGGAATCCGATTATATCGGAATGGATTTAGGGTTCTTCCATATGGAGAACCTGGCGATGATTGGCTTTCTTTAGATTTATCAGTTAGGAAAAGAACGCTATTACCTACTCATACTAACTTGAATTTTTTTGGTTTTGTGCAAATTGACGATACTAGTGGAGAGTTTGAGGAGACTTCTAGTCGAGAAGGATTAATGACAAATGAAACTTTTGTACAATTACAAAATTTTTTATATAGAACTATCGCATCTTCTGTTGTAAAAATATCAGAGGTAAGGAATGTCAAAATTTCAACATCTCAGAGAAAAAATGAAAAAGGAATTTGGGAAAAGATAGAATTGAGAATAAAAAATATAGCCTTTACATTAGATGAATTAGATAAAGCATTAGAAGAGCAAGACTATGCAGGAACGTTTAAGTATAAAAGAAAGAAAAAAATAAGTGAACTAAAAAAAAATATTGAGGATATAAAGAATCTACAGAAGCAAGAGCAAATTAAGATATTCAATGAAAAATCTATGCTTAGAGTTCTTAGCAGCGTGGGATTGACTATTGGACAGTTTATTCATGAAATAAAATACTATCTTGATAATATTAATGATGAAATAAAATTTTTATTAGTTAGGTTAAAAAATGATTTGGTTGCATTTGAACGTCTAAATATTCTCGATGAAAATTTCTCTTTATTTAGAATATACCTTTCATATTTTGATACTGTCATTTCTCAAAATGTTAATAGAGAATTAAGACCTATTGAATTACGGAGTGTTGTTCGTCCCTTTGTGAACTCTTTAAAGGATGATTCTAAAAAATCTGGTATCATATTAGAAGAGCCTAAATATAATGGATATAATTTATATACAAGAACCATGCATCCATCAGAGTGGTCTTCTATTTTATTTAATTTTTATACAAATTCTAAAAAAGCAATAAAAAGAGTTGGAAACGAAGGTAAAATAATGATAGAATGTGGAAAAGAAAATGATCTTATTTATTTAGAGTTTTCTGATACAGGTGATGGCATTTCAAAAGAGAATGAAGAAAGAATATTTGAAGAATTTTATACTACAACGAACCAAAAAGGATTGGACGATGTTGATGAAAATAATCAAATTCAAGGTACAGGGCTTGGCTTGAAAATTGTCAAGGACATAGTTATGAGCTATAGAGGAAATGTTATGGTCGTCTCTCCTAAAGGGGATTATTCTACGTGCATTCGTGTGGAAATACCTGCCGCTAAAGATAAAGATTTAAAGATTTAATATAAAATGGAAAATAAGTATAAATTGTTATATGTAGATGATCAGTCACCTAAAACTATAAAGTTTAAATTAGAGAATGAAGGATTTATTGTTGATACGGACGATAATGAAAAAACAGAAGACCTTTTAAGAAAAATGGAAGGAAATTATGATATTTATTTGCTTGATTTTAAACTGACAGAAAATAAAGGACTTCTTGATGCTCCATCATTTGCTTCAGCATTACGTGTTGGTGATAAAAGTAAGAAAAAATGTCCTATTATATTAATTACTAATGAACACAATCTGAAGATTTTTGCCAATGACTATACCAGTCAAGATTTATTTGATTTTGTTATTTTAAAGTCAATTTTTAGAAATAATATAAATAAATATTGTACTCGTATGAAGTCATTTGTTGATGCATATAGAACAATTGAAAAAAGAAAATATAATGTCAAGGAAATATTAGAGATATCTGATGAGAAGGATGTACATATGTATTTAGATTATCGCTTTGAAAAAGAGTTAAGCTCAGATATGATAACGAATGATCCTTATGCATATTGCAGAACAATATCAAATTTGTTGATTCGTACAGTTGGGGCATTAATTGGAGAAGATTATTTGGCAGCAAGATTGGGTGTAAATAAAGAACAAAGTCCGGGAGATTGGCAATCTTTGAAATTGAAGATCGAAAAATGTAAATACAAAGGAATATTATCATCAACATATGATAGATGGTGGATGTTAGATATAATGAAATGGTGGGAAGAAATCTCTGATGAGAAAAATTTAAGAAGACTTTCAGCAAGAGAGAGGGTAGACATTTTGAACAGAATATATAGCTTAAATTTAGTTGCTGCGGAACCTTTAGAATTTTCTACAAGCTCTTCTTTTTGGACTATATGTGTTGCAACAAAAAAACCATTAGATCCTGCTGATGGATATATTTATTCAAGAAGATATAGGTACGAATGGGAGGAAATGGAATACGTTTCACTTTATGGAGCTTTGAACTGTCCAGATTATCAAAAATTAGTGTCTCCACTAGATAAACAAGAAATAATTGATTATGGGAAAAACAAGTGAAATAAATATTTATAGTATATCAAAGATAATTAATGACTTGAGTAAATTGTCTTCTCTTTTAAAAAAGTATGGTTTTGTGACTCGGAATTTGGTCGAAATATATAATTTAGATAATTTAATAAGTCGTTTTCAAATTCAGAATTATACTAAAGAATTTGATACAAAGGATATAATTTTTCATGTATCGACTTCAGGAATGAAAAATAATCCAATAATTGAAGAATTATCAGTAACTTTAAATTTGTCATATACTTTATCAGAGGATCTTTCAGAAAAGAAAGATTGTTTTAATAAATATCAATTAGAAATATATATTGAAGGGAACTCTGTAAATAATTCAAAACAATGGTTCTCCTGGCATTTAGATCGTGAAGAAAATACTTCGGGTAATTATATTCATCCACTTTATCATTTTCATGCAGGGGGAAATAAGATCATAGGAAAAAATATTGGAGATCTATTAATGATATCTTCCCCTAGAATTCCTCATCCTCCTATGGATATAATATTAGCTATTCATTTCATAATACTAAATTTTGTTCATGCAAAAGATTTTAATGAACAAAGAAAAATACTAGAGGATGATAATTATAAGGCACTAATATATAAGGCTAAAAAGCTAATTATAAATCCTTATTTTGATTGTATACTAAATGATAATAATGATTCTTACAAGAGTTTTCAGTTATTCCCAATAATTGCATGAACCAAAATATTTTTTCTTTTTTAAAAAAATATACTGATAATATATTATCAATTAATAGATTAGTGATCTCAGCTTTTGTAAGCATGAATAAGTTGCCTGTCTCTGATTGGTCATATATTGCTCAATATGTAATAAATGAATCAGATAATGAAGAATATGATTCTCTTCAAAAATTTATATCAATCTTAGGGAAATCTACTAAGAAAATAACAATTGAAAATATTATAGAACTGTTTGAGTTCGTTATTTCTCCTGCTGATAAAATAGTTAATGGAGCTGTTTATACTCCCCAAAATATACGTAAATACATTGTAGATGAAGTCGTAAGAAACATTGGGAAACAAAATTGGACTAATCTAAAAGTTGCAGACATATCTTGTGGATGTGGTGGTTTTTTTATTACGTTTATTGATGCTATTCGTAATTTATATGGTTTTTCCTGTTATGATCTTTACAAAAATACGATTTATGGTGTAGATATACAAGAGTATAGCATAGAACGTTGTAAGATACTTCTTGTACTTTATGCGCTTGCAAATGGGGAAGATCATAAGAATTTTAAATTTAATTTGTATAAAGGAAATTCTCTAGAATTTAATTGGAGAGAAAATATTGAATATTATGACGGTTTTGATGCTATTATTGGCAATCCTCCTTACGTTAGCTCTTCTAAAATCTCTGATGAAAGTAAATCATTGCTAGATAGATGGTCTGTAAGCAAAACAGGTAAGTCTGATTTATATATTCCTTTTTTTCAGATTGCTCTTGAAAATTTAAAAGATGATGGCATTCTTGGATATATTACAGTAAATAATTTTTACAGAAGTTTAAATGGAAGGGCATTTAGACAATATCTATCGGAAAGATTATATGATTTGAAGTTAATAGACTTTGCTTCAGAACAAATTTTTAAAAACCGTTCTACGTACACTTGTCTTTGCTTTATTACGATAAGTAACAATGGACATATTCATTATATACAGCGTAAAAGTTCTGAAATACATTTAATAAGGGATATTGATTATATTGATATTGATTATGATAATGTTTCTGATTCTGACGGTTGGATATTAAAGAATAATAATATTATGTCTATAATATCTAGAATAGAGAAAATCGGAACACCGTTAGGTAAACTTATAAATATACGTAATGGTTTTGCAACTTTAAAAAATGAGATTTTTATTTTAAATGTAATAGCTGAAGATGATTCTTTTTATTATACAAAAACTAAAGATAAAAATGAATTTAAAATTGAAAAATCTATATGTAAAGATGCTATCAAACCGAATGTATTAAAGTCAGAAGAGCAAATTGCTAGGAAAATTGAAAAGTTGATATTTCCTTATCATTTTACTGAAGGAAATGCAATTATTATAGATGAGAAAGAGTTAACCTTAAAATATCCTTGTACTTATCAATATTTCCTTCATTTTAAAAATGATTTAGCAAATAGAGACAAAGGCAAAAGAACATATGAAAAATGGTATGCCTTTGGGCGTTCTCAAGCTATAAACATTAAAGGGTATAAACTACTATTTCCTTATATTGCGGATAAGCCTTATTTTGTCCTAACAGAACAAAAGGATTTGTTATTCTACAATGGATATGCCTTAGTAAGTGATTCAATAAGAGATTTAAAAGTAATTCGGAAAATTTTAAAATCAGAATTGTTTTGGTTTTATGTTAGACATGTCAGTAAACCTTACGGGGGGAATTATTTTGCTTTAGCGAAGAATTATGTAAAGAATTTTGGAGTTGTTGATTTAACAGAAGATCAAAAAGATTTTCTATTAGAGTTAGATGATAATATGGTAGATTCTTATTTAACAAACTTGTATGATGTTGACTTAGATGTAATAAAATGAATGATGGCATCAGTACTGAGGGCAGTTCTCTAATTTTCTTTAGATTTTCTCCAATTATTTGATTCGTAGTATTCATATACTCTTTGATTTATGACAAAAGAAGTAAATAGTGCTTACATGTGCAAATATTTCTATAGTGATTTTGCTCATCGTGGTTATTTATAAAAAAGAGGATGTGGTTGTTCTTGGTTTTAATAATTTATTCTTAAGATAATATAAGTCCTGCATGTGATTTCTGCACATGGCTTGCATATGCCAATTATTTATATTACTTTTGTGCGCTGAATTTTAAAAAATATTAAAATGAAACGAATAGGTCTCAATCCGAATGAAGAATCTCTGTTTAAAGTAATTATGGAACCTGCTCTCAATATAGTGATTTTTGACAAGTTTAAAAGTTATCTTGCCAAAAAGGGCGAGATAAAGGTTTCTCTTGAATCTATTATGGTTAAAGCTGACGATGCTTTACAACGGTACATTGGTACCGTTATATATGATCATTTCTACGATTTTTGGGATGATATAAAGGAAAAACTGTCTCCTTTAGAGCAGGAAATGGCCATCTATTATATATTAATTCATTCCACTCAGGATGTAGATGCGGCGAAATTGATGAGAGACAGAGATGATATTATCAAACTACTGAATGGCAAAGTGGATCCGATGGTTAACAGCATTATTAAGAATTTAGTTGTGTATATACCGGATGATACTCGAGTTGAGCTGGTTCATTTGTGGATACTTTCTCGGAAAAAGGTATTTGAAAATGATAAGGTACTATGTAATTATATCTATCATGAAGATTATTTTGTACTTTTTAGTGAAGAGGAGCATGAACAATATGAAAACTTGAAAACCTTATCTAGCGATAGGACTCCTGCTCAATCAACTGCGAATAAAAATCGTAGATCTCTTTAGATTAAAGAAGTGGTATTGAACAAAAAAAAGCAAGTTTGGATAACGTACTTTATTGTTCATATAAATATCTTTGTAGCAAACATAAAAAGATAGATTATGAAAAAGAAAATTTGTCAAAGTTGCGGTATGCCCATGGGTGATCTTTTGGAGATGGGAACTAATGCCGATCACACGGAAAACACTGATTATTGCAGATTTTGTTATTATGATGGTCACTTCACAAACGACTTCACCATGGATGAGATGATTCAAAATTGTGCAGATATGCTTGAGCGATTCAATGAAGATTTGGATGAAGATGAGACGTTAACCAGAGAAGTCGCTGTTGCAACTATGAAGGCTTATTTCCCTACATTGAAACGTTGGAAGAAATAACGCTTTTTTATTTCGCTGGGAGATAGAATGAAGGCTGTATTGGTATTTAGTCAATACAGCCTTCAATTATTTAATAGATGAACTTTATCTTTTGAGAGCATCTTCTTTAAGCAATTCATAGATGTGTGCATCCCAGAATTTGCCGTTCTTGAAGATTGCCTTTCGGGCTATTCCCATTTTAGTGAAACCGTTCTTTTCAAGTACATGCATGGATGGTTTATTGTATTCGTATACGCAAGCGTGCAGTCTGATAATTCCTGTATTGGAAAAGTAGTATCTTATGGCAGCAGCCAATACTTTTGTCATTAATCCTTTGTTCCAATAAGGTTCACCCAGATAATAACCGATCTCCGCATTGAATCTTTCTACGTCAGTTCCTGGAACGATACCTATATTTCCTGCGGGATTTCCGTCAATATCAATACATAATTCCTGAACTTCATCTTTACTGTTTATTTTACGAATGAATGCCAATCCGTCATCATAGGAGTAGGGATAGGGGAGCCCGTCTCTGCAATTGTCCCATATCTTCTTGTTATTCAACAAGTTTGCCATTGCAGTAGCATCTGCTTCTTCAAACGTACGTAAAAGAAAATCCTTATGCTTGACAATGATCATTGTTTCTTAATTTACAATTTCAAGAAGTTCTGAGAAGTTATCAATGAGATAATCAGGTTGCTCGCTTTTTAATTGTGCCGTGGAGTTGTATCCGTATTTCACACCGCAAGTAAGGCAATGCGCACCATGTCCCATGGCTATATCATAAATGGTGTCGCCGATAACCAGTGTTTCATCAGGTTTGGAGTTTGTTTCTTCCATAATTAAAAGCGCCATATCCGGAGCCGGTTTCTTGTGATGGATATCTTGCTCGCCCAAGATGAGCGTCATGTAGTCTCTTACGCCTAGTTTGTCAAGTAAAAGCAGTAAGGCTCCACGTCCTTTGCTTGACGCTACAGTGATGGTGATGCCCTTTTGGTAGAGCTCATCCAATACGCGCATTACGTTCGGGAATAGCTTTACACAGTTCTCCGCTATTTCATTATATCGCTTTCTGTATATTGCCACCAACTTCTCCATAGTGGCATCATCAGGAATATCGGCAATCTTTTTAAGAATATCTTTTAAAGGCAAACCTATATAAGCCTTTATCTGCTCTTCGTCTGCCGGTTGCATTTCTGCTTCTGCGAGCGAAGATTGAATAGAGAGGATAATACTTTTTCTTGTATCGGCAATTGTTCCGTCGAAATCCAAAATAATTGTTTTTATAGCCATGTCATAAAATTTTATGACTACAAAAGTAGTAATTATTTTTTTTATATTGCAGTATATATAGATTTATAGAAGCAGCTTTTACATCCGATTTATTCTCATTACTCTTCCTAAATCACTACGACAAAGTGCTTTCATGTTATCAAAGAGGGTTTTAGGATCCAAATTCCACCATTGAAGTTCCAATAAGTTTTCGATCAATTCATCATCAAAACGCTTCCTGATAATTTTAGCAGGGTTACCTCCTACAATATGATAGGGAGGTACATCTTTTGTCACTACGGAGTTTGCTGCAATGATGGCTCCATCGCCAATGTGTACACCCGGCATCACTGTTACGTTTTGTCCGAACCATACATCGTTGTCGACCACTGTGTCGCCCTTTAGGGGAAGCTCGCTTAGTTTAGGGGTAAAATCTTCCCAACCGCCTCCCATGATGTGGAACGGGTAGGTGGATACTGAATTCATTCTGTGATTGGCACCGTTCATCACAAACTCAATGCCACGGGCTATTGCACAGAACTTGCCGATAATCAGTTTGTCCCCGATAAACGGGTATAAATGAGTGACATGATCTTCAAAATTCTCCGGTCCGTCTATATCATCATAATACGTATAATCTCCTACAATGATATTCGGATTCTTAATCACATTCTTGATAAAACAAATCTGCTTAATGTCCTCATTCGGATAAATAGCGTTGGGATCAGGTCCAAAAATCTTTTTCATAATGCAATCTTTTTAGTTACACGATAGTAATACCTATATTCTTTTGAACGCAAGATCGGCAAATTTATTGTTAAAGAAATAGATTAATGTTTTTATTTTGTTTTTCTATTTATGAGAGATATTATGAATAGAAAAGCATTTCATACATTTGCAGCGAATAAAAAAAAGAAAACAAATGATTACAATAAAATATACGAATGGCGAGAATGACGATTTTGTATCCTTGTGTCATTCTCTGGATAATATTCTGGTAGAGATAGGCGGACAAAAGAACCAGCAACAATATGTGGCGTATAATCTATTAGACCATATACATGATGCTTTTGTTGCTTATGATGAAGATGTACCTGTGGGATGTGCGTCATTTAAGCGTTATGACGATCTTACGGCTGAAGTAAAAAGGGTATTTGTCTTGCCTGAGTATCGAAGGAAAGGCATTTCCACTTCTTTGATGAATTGTTTGGAGGATGAAGCGCACGAGCAGGGTTATGAATCGCTCATACTTGAAACTTCGAAGTTGCTGGAAAGTGCGCATAAGATGTATTTGAACTTGGGATTCGAGGTTATCCCCAACTACGGACCGTATAAAGAGATGGATGGCTCATTGTGCATGCAGAAAGTACTTTAATAGAAATAGAAAAGCCACGCTCGGAAGTGGATGAGCGTGGCTTTTGCTTGTCTGAAATATTTAATTAATATGCTGCATCAGGTGTAGTGACCCTTATCAGCTTTGCGTTTACAAATTCATAAATACCTGCGGGCGATTGTTCACGACCATAACCTGAGTTTTTCGTTCCACCAAAAGGAAGTTCAGGTGCAATGCCTGTGACATGATTGATATAAACCATGCCGGTATCTATTCTACGAGCTACCTCTACAGCCTTATCTACATCCGTACCGAATACAGTTCCACCTAAACCGAAGTCTGTGGCGTTAGCAAGTTCTACAGCTTCGTCTACATCCTTCACTGCATATATGACAAGAACCGGACCGAAGATTTCTTCACTGAATGCATCCATATGCTTCTTTACGTTTGTAAGGATCGTGGGTTCCATAAATGCTCCGGGACGATCTATACGTTTGCCTCCCAATATTAAATCGGCACCTTGACTAACAGCTTTCTCTACCTGTTTGATTACATCAACCACTGCTTTTTCACTGCTTAACGGAGCTAATTGTGTAGCCGGATCCAAAGGATCACCCACTACCACTCTTTCAAACAGAGCGGTTGCCTTGGCAATAAATTCATTGGCTTTGTCACCAACCACGATGATACGCTTGGGCGATACACAGACTTGTCCTGCATTCCATAGACGTCCTTCAGCCGCAGTTTTCACTGCTTTATCAATATCTGCATCAGGCATTACGATGAATGGATCGCTACCGCCCAATTCAAGAGTCGATTTCTTTACATGTTTGCCTGCCATTGAGGCAAAGCTTGATCCTGCTGCTTCACTACCAGTCAACGAAGCTCCCTTGATGCGAGGATCGGCAAGTATTTGTGAAACTTTTGAACCGGGAACAAATAGGTTCGTATATACTCCCTTTGGTGCTCCTGCTTCAGCAAATATTTTTTCCATAATCTCAGCAGCTTGAGGCACGTTTGAAGCATGTTTCAAGACAATCGTATTGCCGGCCATTATATTGGGAGCCGCCGAACGGGTTATTTGATAAAACGGGAAATTCCACGGTTGCACACTTAATAGTACCCCGATCGGCTGATAGCTTAAGAAAGCTTTGCCTGTAGGAGTTTCCAATGGTTGGTCTGCCAATAGTTTCTCACCGTTGTCTGCATAATAATCAAAGATGTCGGCAGATAATTGTACTTCGCCAATACCTTCGCGTAGGAGTTTGCCCATTTCGATGGAGCATAGCTTCCCCAATAGGTCTTTCTTTTCGCGCATGATAGTTGCTACTGTATGAAGTAATTCTGTTCTTTTTTTGAAAGACGTTTTACGCCATGTTTGAAATGCTTTGTCAGCTTCAGCAATTATACTTTGAATTTGCTGATCATTCATTTCCTCGAACTCTTTCTCAACCTTATTGGTTGTCGGATTTACGGTTTTTATACTTGACATGATTTTAAAGTTTGGTTCAACATTTTGAAAATGCAATTCATTTTCGAACTGTACATAAATAACGCAGAAGAGTCTTTTTGGTTCTTGAAAAGTCAAAGAATACAGCATTTTTAATATTGTGCAGCAAATAACAGCAGTTATCAAAAACCTTTTACGCATTAGTTTTGTTTAGTAAAAAGAAACAATCAATGACTTAAAGTATGAGAATAGCCATAAGTGGGGCAAGTGGATTCGTAGGAAAGCGCTTGTCTACATATTTTCAAGAAAAGGGATATGAAATCGTTTCTTTGAACCGAACTATTATTCAAGACAGCGAGAAGCTGATCGATGCGCTATCGGGTTGTCAGGCTGTGATCAATTTGGCAGGTGCTAATATTAATCAAACTTGGACCTTTGAGCACAAGAGAGAAATGTATAATAGTAGAATTGAGATTACCTGCAACTTGGTCAATGCAATCAATGCTTTGCACGTAAAACCTGAGGTTTTTATCTCTGCTTCGGCAGTGGGGTATTATCCTAATAAAGGTTTCTACGATGAGTATTCCATGCAAAAAGGAGATGGATTCCTGTCTGATCTATGCAAAGACTGGGAGGATGAAGCCGGTAAAATCAACAACAAAACACGTCTGGTCATTACTCGTTTGGGCATTGTGTTATCTCCTTATGGCGGAGCTTTCCCAAAAATGTTCAGTACCTTGAAGTTCAAATTTGCCACGGTTGTCGGCACAGGACAACAGATGTTCCCGTGGATTGATATTCGTGACCTTGTCAGGGCCATGGAATATGTGATGCAGACCTCTTCAATTACGGGTGTCGTTAACTTCGTAGCCCCACAGCAATTGACGCAGTATCAATTGGCAGAACGAGTTGCTCATCACTACAAATGCTTACTGAAGGTCGGTATTCCTGAATTTATTCTTAAGTATAAATTCGGAGAAGCTTCTGATTTCTTGTTGAAAGGACAATGTGTGATTCCTACGCGTCTTATCAAATCAGACTTCACTTATTTGTCACCCAATATTGATCAGTTCCTTGACACGCCTGATCGGACTACAGTGGACAAAGTGGATCTGAAGCGTTATTTAGGCAAATGGTATGAGATTGCTCGTTATGATCATCGTTTTGAACGGGATCTGACCCATGTTACAGCACAATATTATCTTGAGCTTGATGGGACAATCAAAGTAGAGAATAAAGGCGTAGACCCGTCTTCAGGTAAAGAAAAACGAGCTATGGGTATGGCTGTATTGAATTCTCCCGGTAAATTGAAAGTATCATTTTTCCCCGGAATAAGTGCAGACTATTTCATATTGGAACTTGATCAGGAAAATTATAGTTACGCTCTCATCGGCAGCCGTTCAAATAAATATTTATGGATACTCAGTCGTACGCCGCAATTGCCTGATGCGGCAAAACGACATCTCTTACAGTGTGCAGAACGAAGAGGATATGATATATCACAACTGATTTGGGTAGAGCAGGCATAAAGGACTATTTCATTTTATTTGCCAGTAATTTATATAATTTGCCTGCAATGCTATGTATCAATAGAAGGTTGGCGCCGAAAAAGATGATTCCGATAAGGCTATATATAATGGATTCTGTGAGGTTGTAAATACCTTCTTCATGTATCAGCAGTAAAGTGTATATGGAGTAGGGAAGACATATAACGGATGTAACCACAGCGGGTATATACCCTTTGATTGCGATGGATTGAATGATATGCATCAATAGATGTATTGAAAATGTGAGAAAGCATATATACCACAAGTCCGTTTCGTTAAAGACTAATGCTATAATTGTGAATATGCTGATAATAATAAATTCTTCGAGTACAGCTAATGAAAATGCCGGTGTATTCAGATTCCCGAACATATTCAGTGCTTTCTTCATAAAGGGAAATTTCAGGCAGATCTCTTCTTTGTGATGGTCCAACCAGACTCTTGAGAAGATAATCTCTTCGAAATCGTGAAAGATGAAGAGGATCGGCAATAAGCATATCAGTAACGTAAATTCATTCATGCAACGATTCATTTTAATTTAAGAAAAAAAGTAAATCGGGCAGTATTCATAGCCCAATTTACTTTACAAAAATACCAATAAAATAGAAACAAATATTAAAAATGAAAAGATTTTATAGCAGATTGTATTCTGTTGCTTTCTCTTTCATAAATTTCAAACTGCCTGTTGCCAGTTCGTCTGCATCATATGCCGACTCTCTCCACAAAGAAGCAGCACTTGCCATACCTTGAACCTTTGATGTGAAATTCTCCAGCACCAAATTGCCGGTGAAGTCAATGGCAGCCAATCCGCGAAACAGATCATCCCAATGCACATTTCCTTCGCCCAACATACCACGATTGCTCTCGGTCATGTGAATGTGTCTTAATCTGCTTCCTGCTTCGATGATCGGATCATAAAAATTATTTTCCTCAATGTTCATGTGAAATGTATCTAGATGCAAAACCAAGTTGTCTGCTCCTGTTGCTTTAATCATCTCAAGCGTATTCGTTGCGGTAGTGCATACATAGCTTTCATAACGGTTGATAGCCTCAATGCCGATCGTTATGCCTAATGTCTTTGCATATGCGGCTACATCCGTCCACACTTCACATACCGTATCCTTTTCACTTTTCGTTATCGGTTGACCGCTGAATACGCCTATACCACTGTGTAATACACCACCAAGGAATGTAACATCCATCTCAGCAGCTTTGTCTAATGCCGATTTTATTAGCGTAGTAGCAGCTTTAGGATAGAAAGGTATGTGACAATCAGTCGGCAAATTTAGTGTACAAACTGCCTCCAAATTGTATTCTTTCAATTGCTTTTTCACTGTCTTTGTATCGATATCCATCGATGGAGGCAACAATATTTCCAAAAGATCAAAACCTTTTTCAGCTGTCTTTTGTATTGCATATAAGCCACCTTCTGCTGTCCATTTGGGGGGAATCCATGAAAGGATTGAAGCCCCGAATTTTATTTTCATCATTATATCTGTTTAAGTTAGAATAACCACCATTCTGTTTTTATGCCGATGTATGTTCCCCATTGCTTCTGATTGATCTGAAGAAACGGGGAGTAATGATTGTCCTTGGCATAGTTGTTATAGCGTGCCAATGTGCAAACAAAACGAATGTGAGGTCGACACCATGGACTGCGTTTTCCTACAGGTACGATGGTCGGAGCCAAAGAGAACTTCCACATAGCAGCATCCGGATTGTCTCCATCTTTTCGCATGGCATAATGCACTTCCTGAAGGATATGGAACCAGTCTGTTGCATAATAAAAAGTTCTGAGACCAACCACGAAATCTGTCTTTCGGTTGTAAATCTGCGTACCATTGAAATATGTAGCTTTGTCCGTACTGGACGATCCTCCTTTGCTTTTGGTGAATACACCATATCCATTGAAACTGAATCTGTTTGATACATTCAATAGAAAATGCTCTACCATCGTAAAAGAATAGGCTCCGTTATATTTCCCTTCTGAATCAGGTGCTCCATAGGTCGCCCACGTGAACGTATTTCCATTATCACCGCCGTTGGCTATACCTGTGCCATAACGAACGGAAAAGTCGTTAAAAGACTCGGGTAGGGCTGTTTTAATTGGAGTGGTGATCTTAATCCCGGCTACCCAGCCTTTGTCGGCAGGATACTTTACAGAAGCCTTGTCCGAATTGGCCGACACATGATGAAACTCTCCCAAAAGTTTGATCTTGTTTCCGTTTTTCAGATTGAAAGTATGTTCACCAATCCATACAAATCGTTGTCTGATAGCCAGATTACTTGCTCCGGCCACAGTCACTTTATAATTATATGGATATACCCCTGCAGAATCAGTAGAAGCAGGCATCAGCATCGTCAATTCTGTTGTCTTATAGCTTACTCCGAATCCTTGGGCTGAATGGTCGTCAAAGTAGAAGTAATCGCATATGTGGATGTCATCATAGCGGCGGAAACGTGCTCCGGCCCAGGCAGACCAGCGACTTCCCATGATATTGCGAGCTTCAACAAAAGCTTCGGGAAGAATGAATGTAAGTCCGTCTGTGGAACGACTACTTGTGTTCCCTATAAATTGTCCGTTGGCAGAATACATCCCCAATCGAGCTTGAAAAGTAACATTCGTACTATCTTTTCCGATTAGTTTCGGTGTGAAATGGAAAGCAGGCAAGATATCAAAATAATCCGTTTGCTCCATGCGTCCGCCCAATGAACCTTGTCCTGACAGGTTCAAAGGTTTCCACATATTACCTTCTCCGTTGGGGGATGTACCTACTCCGATTCGTCCGGTCGTTCCCATCGAGAAGTTTGAGTTTGTAATGACCACTTGAGCATGGATACTCAATGGCATTACAACCAATAAAAGCAGTTTAAGCCAATTTTTCATACAACATGTTTAAACGTTTAAACAACTCGATAAAAATAAAAGAAACGAATAATTTCTTCCACATCAAGCTCTGTCTTTATATCCTTTGGCTCCATAATATGCCACAAAAAGGAAACATAGCAGCGGTACCATCAAAGAGTTTGCAATGCCCGCCATATCAGACAAACGTCCCATGGCAAGTGTCAATACAGCTCCTCCTATAATAGCCATAACCAGGATTGATGCACCGAGTTTGGTATGCTCTCCAAGGTCTTTGATTCCCAATGAAAAGATCGTAGGGTACATGATAGACATAAAGAAACTTACACCTACCAATGCCCATAAACCTATTGTTCCGGGACACAAAATGCCTATTGCCAAAAGGAATACATTCACGCATGCATAGATTGAAAGCAGTTTATGATCTTTTATTTTCTTGAGCAAAGCTGTTCCTACAAATCGTCCAAGGGTGAAAACAATCAAAGATATTGTAAGGAAATTAGCTGCACTTTTCTCTGGAGTACCTGGTATGGTGCCTTGTATATAACGAATAAGAAAACTCCATACGCATACTTGACCGCCTACATAAAAGAATTGCGCAACAACTGCCTTCTTGAAATGGCGAGTGGCAAATAACACTTTTAATGTTTTCTTGGTAGATGAAGTATTGGCTACTTCTTCGTTCTTGACAACCGGAAATTTGGTCAATGCAATGATTATGGCAAACAATAAGATCACGGCACCGATAATCAGATAAGGGGTCTGCACAGAATGTCCCTCTGTCATATAATAAGCCTTCACAGCTTCGGGTGTCATTTGTGCCAGTTGCGCTTTCGTATGTTCCACACCGGTAAGGATGAAATGTTGCCCCACCAATACTCCTGTGACACATCCTATCGGGTTGAACGATTGTGCCAGATTTAATCGGAATGTAGCCGTTTCAGGCTTTCCTAATGCCAGTACATAAGGACCGGCTGCTGTTTCAAGGAAAGCCAATCCGGATGCAATCACAAACAAAGCAAACAAGAAGAATCCATAAGAGTTTTTCTCAGCAGCAGGGTAAAACAGGAATGCTCCGGTTGCATATAGTAATAATCCCACAATGATTCCGGTGATGTAATTATACTTTCGCATCACAATTGATGCCGGAATCGCTAGTATGAAATAGCCCATATAGAATGCCGATTGTACAAAACCCGACTGTAAGTCAGTCAGCTCAAACGACTTTTTAAACTGTTTGATAAGGATATCATTCAAATTAGCTGCCATGCCCCACATAAAGAACATGCATATGATGAGTATCAAAGGCAACACATAGCTCGTTTTCTTTTCCGTCTGCAACTCTGCTGCAGCGGTCAATGTCTTTCCTGATTTTAAATTAGATAGTTGCATATAGTATAAAATTAAAGGTTTCTTAAAAGATAGGAGAGTGCTGCAGCTGAAAATCCTTTATTTCGGCAATATCATAGGAAGGACAAGCTCCCTCATGCGCAGCCACAAAAGCCCCTAAAGCCGTAGCATAAATCATACCCTCTTCCGGAGTTTTATTCTGTACCTTCTTTGCAAGGAATGCCGCAAGAAATGAATCGCCGCTTCCTACAGTATCTTTTACCGTCACTGAAAATGCAGGATATGAATAAGAATCAGTAGTAGTGTAGTAAGTAGCTCCCTTACTTCCTTTGGTCACAATTACTTCGTCAATGTCAAATTCCTTTTGAAGGAATCTAACAGATTCTTCCTCTGTACCTGAATGGTCATTAAACCAAGTGCTGATAAGTTCTAATTCGGTGTGGTTAAGTTTCAACAGATTGCAATTTCCCAATAAATATTTCACGGTCTCCATTGAGTAAAAAGGAGGGCGTAAATTTACATCAAATACCTTATATACAGCTTTTTCAAGTAAGTTATATAAAGTATCACGTGAAGTGTCGTTGCGAGTCACTAAACTACCAAAAACAAAAGCATCGGCTTCTGCTACCAACTTATCATAAGCAGGAGCCTGGCTAATATAATCCCATGCAACAGGTTGATGAATAATGTAAGTCATTTCATTATTTTCATCGGCTATCGCTTCCACTTTGCCTGTTTCATGTATAGGATCAACCTGACAATCCGTAGCCGGAATATTCCATCCATCAAGTAGGTTCAATAATTTCTTGCCGGATTCATCATCGCCCACACGACTGATCATGTGACTTTCAATGCCGAATTTCTGAAGATGATAAGCCACATTCATCGGGGCACCACCCGGTTTCATCTTAGTAGGGAATACATCCCAAAGCACTTCACCGTAACATACTACTTTCTGTTTTTCAATTTTCTCTGTTTTCATGATATCTATGGTTCTAAATAATTACTTTCTTTACCTTGTTGAAACGTTTAAACATATTACGAAAAAATATTTGTGTTGTTGAAAGATGCCTTCCATGATCATTTATCGCTCAATTATATTTTTTGATTGCTTGTGTTTAAACTTTTGTTTTTCGAAGAAGAATCTTAAGAGAGAACGGACGATTGTCTCACAATCAATTCCGTATCAAAGACCGCCGATTGAACACCATCATTCTTGGCTATGGCATCCAGCAAAATCCTCACAGACTTCTTGCCCATATCAGCCATCGGCTGTTTGACATAAGTGACCGGAGCATAAAAGAGATCAAAAGCATCTGTCTCATCAAAACCGACAACAGCCAGTTGATCTGGTACCTTGATACCCAAGCTATTGATGTATTTCAATGCACAGATGGTCAATAAGTTGGTTGTTATAAACAATGCATCTATCGGATGATCACCGGACATAAATCGATCAATGGCATTAGCCACATCTTCATCTGTATGATCAATACTAACTTCACCTACCACCGCATTCTCATTCAGCAGATCTACTACACCCCTTACGCGTTCGTTAAGATGCAACAGGGATGTTTTGTATGAGATCACACCGACCCGTTTGTGCCCATTCGCTTGTAAATGGCGAATAGCCTTTCCGGCTGCACCATAATTGTCTATGCCCACATAGTTGGATGGGATGGAAGGATAATTTCTATCAATCAACACAAAAGGAGTACCTGATTGTTTAAGATACGCAACCTGTTCTTCACAATTCTCGGGTAATGCGATGATAAGTCCATCCACTTGGCGATTGATAAACAAGTTAATCAAATCCTTCGTCTTCTCTTTACTTTCGTCCGAACTGCCAAAGATCACAGAATAACCATTGCTTTTTGCTTCGTTCTCAATGATCCTTGCTATTTGTGATGAATAAGGATTCGCAATATCTGCCACAATCAGACCTATGGTGAATGTCTTTTGAAATTTCAGACTACGTGCTATTTGATTCGGTTGGTAATTAAGCTCACGAGCCACCGTCCTAATCCTTTCGGCAACATCCTTGTTAATACGGTTCTCGTTCTTATTATTAAGTACATATGAGACCAAAGTTGTAGATACCCCAACTTGCTCTGCTATGGTTTTTATCGATACTTTAGTCTTCATGGCGGTTATACTTAATAAATAATTATGCTCCAAATATATTTGTTTAATCGTTTCAACAATCACTTTAGTATCAATATTTATAATTGTTTAACAAGATAAGTTCATCGGATTAGGATATATTATTTGCAGAATCAAGTTCATTAAGACACAAAGAGTAGGGGTGATTGACATTTTCATGCAATCACCCCGTTTATTATATACTTGTTTGCAATTTTATTGATCACAAACAGAGAGTAGCTTTTTATTCTAGAAATTTACTTATCCAATATTTTCCGATAAACTCCATGACCAATTCTTTCAATTATTCGACCTGTATCATCTTTCCCTTCAGCAAATTGATGAACATACCTGTGGATTGTAGATCTGCCTATTTTCAGTTTGTCACCCACTTCAACTGCTTTCGTTGTAGTGAATTCATTGGGTAAACTATTATAAAAACGGTACTGTGGAGTCATATTTTGCATAGATGAAACCTTTGGTTTGTCGTCAACAAGGTAGCGATAAGCAAATCCGGAATGTTTGTTCAGCACCTTTACGATCTCCAATGCAGTCATCAAAAGCATGCTCTTTTCCGATAAACTATCGACATTCGATATAATCTTTTTAAGTAGGGGAGGCCGTTCGTCGAAAATCCATGCAGGAAATGTAGGTAGATTCTCCAATTCAGTAGCCACCTCCACTTCATCCTTTGTGTCATCTTTCGGCATACTGATGTCTATTTTCGAAAGATGGCACAATTCAAAGAAGCTACCGATCTTCACGTCGCCTCGTTTATGGATCATGCAATCCGTGAAATACTTATCCAGATCACGACTTTGCTCACCCGAATAGAAAGAACAGCAATGTTTAAATACAGGTCGCCCCGCTTCACCCAATGTTGCCAAAGACAAGCCCAAGCGTAGAAAATCATCGTAATTGGGAGCAATATCAATGTTTATGCGTGCAGACACCGCTTGTGCATGAGCAATCAGTTCCGCAGTCACTATGTCTTCATTCTCTGTAACGGCAGCAACCTCACTGTTTACTGAGTTGTTTGATGGAACATACTTCATCGGTTTTGCAGCCGGAATAGTCTCAGGCATTCCTTGGAAAGTGTTGTATCGAGGCAACCAAATGTTTACATCCACGGCACATGGTAAACCGGAAATAGACATATAAGCTTCCGGATCATACGACATGAAGCAGGCACGAGTAGGGTCACTGCAAGCCTTGTCGGCACGCAAGTGGCATGCATCCGCCATGTATTGCATCACGGCATGCGAATAATCTTCCACCGTGCAAGCTTCCGCATCATAGAGAAGCAAGATCTTTATTCCCTTGTTTAGCGGACTTTTAAATATAATCCACGCATGCAGCAGTGGATCATTCATTACCAATGCGCGCATCTTTTCGGGTGTAAGAGTCGGATTATCCTTACCATCCAAATCAATGCAGAGTACTCCTGTATAGGCGGTGATTGATTGACTATTACGTACTGTGCAAATGACTGATGGGGTGAAATAGTCCAGTGCCCTTTTCATTGCTGCTTGTTTCTTGGAATCCGTCTCGGCACGCAGCAGTTCTATTTGACGCTTATATTTACCGCTACGGATGTCTGTATATACTTGATTGAAGGCTATTATGTCGTAAGGGTTTACATTACCGATAGGACCTTGAAAGAATGAACATTGTAATTTGGTTGTTTCTGAGTTTTTACTTTCCATTTTACTTTTACGTTTTTTAATATTAGTTTTTAATTATTGGACTACAGACTTAATACTATTTTAATATTACTAAATCTCTGTAAAGTAGTATTATTCATAGGATTAATAAGAAGTTGATCTAATCTATTATTATTTGTTTTACATATTAATTATTGATTCGTATGAAAAAATAATACGTATTTTTAATATACAAAAGTATTTAGTATAATTTCTTTTAAAAAAGTTAGTTCACATTTATACTATGTATTTTTGAGATGTAATATAGTCATTTAGTAAATGTTTTATATACCGGAACATACTATTCAAATAGCATAAAGAAAGCACTCGTCAAATGGTTCAAAATAAACCGCTTGGCGAGTACCTTTTCATATAGATCATCGTCAATTCAATACATTGTTTCTTTCTATTCGTGCACCAATGTTTTCAGATGTCCTATAAAGTTGACGGCATCCAGCGGGGTTGAATGCAACAGATCAAAAGAACGGATGACCTTTGCCAAATCCGACTCTTGAGAAGATTCCTCCAGCACTTTCGGAGCTTTCTGTTTCTTTTCCTGCTCCACTACCTCAATTCCCTCCTCGGTACAATCGATTCCGGTGAATTCCACCCAGTCATCCGTTTGCGACAAGATCTTTCCACCGGCTACTGTAATGAGCTCTAATACCAATGGCAAATTGTCCGTAGGGAAACCTGCGGTTATCATTTCCAATCCACTTCTCCGTACTTTTTTCCTTACACGATACTTCATCACTCGTGCCAAAGCGTAAGCACCCGCATTGTATGCATGAAAGAAGTAGCCTATTTTCATTAGGCACAACACTTCATTTCCGCTTTCCTCTTGTTTCTTGATCAATTCTTGTTCTTTGATCGTTTGATCATTCATTTTTGCCATGATTTTCTTTTATTATTTATAATTACTTTGTTTTTATATTACCCTTCATTTCTTTATTTCACTCTTCTTTATTAATGTTTCCAGCTTATTTCTTAGACCATTCCGTAGGCTTAATTGACGGAACAATTAGTGTAATCAAATATCTCATAACTATCTGTTAAACAATTATTTATACGGCTTCTTGTCGCACTCAAAAAGCGAGCACAGCTCTAACCCGATTAGTGGCATCCGTGCTGGCCTTACCTGTACCATCCATGCCGAGTTCACCACCAGTATTGAAGAATGCTGCGCATGCGGCCGACGCCATAAACTCTGAACTTGTCCAAAACCATCGTTGTGCACTGGAGCTGCAATCAATTATTCCCCCGTTTACCGGATTCAAATAAGTATTAATTGCTGCTGCTGCGGTAAAAGAAGCATTGCCAGTAGCAGTCCAATAGCCTCTTGCAGGATCATTATTATCTACAGCCGTTGTTACTCCTCCCAATTTTTTCATAATAGTATACCACTGTCCAATACTTGGTAAATACCATCCACTAGTGCCAGATGGAGCTGCATATTGGGTTCCTCCTACACTAGCTGTTCCATAATTTAAAGCATAATAGAACGGGGAATAGTAGCTACTACTTAATGAACTTCCTGCTTTACTTTTTATCGTTTGGCAATGACTATAACCATCCATATCACTCTCCTCTAGTGCTACTGTATTTACATAATTACTAGCACCAAATTCTGAAGTACTTTGATAGGCACTAGGCGCCCAAGTAATTCCTCCTGTAGATTGCGCATTGGTCAATGCCATGACATAGCCGTGAGTCCAGCCCTTTGCTTGATCTGTAGAACTGGTTGTGGTAGAAAACACTACACCTATTGCTGTTTTTGTTGGGTTATAACTTCCCCACGTACCGTCACTATAATAATAAACAGCATCGGCCGGAGCATTTGTCGTATATGTTACTCGTGTATCAGTCCATCCTGAACCGTTGATATTTATCGTATAACTGTAGTTGTAATTGCGGGGAATACTATAATTGGTATAATCGGTGGAACCCGTTCCACCCAAATAAATACAATACACTGAAGACCAGCCGGATGTCTTGGCATAGACCAGTAAATAAGTAGCATCCGTAGGAGCATTGCTACTGATACGCGTCGCCAATGAAGTAGCACCTACCTTTGTGCCCACTAGATTCTCGTACATATAATAAGAAACATTTACTGTTGTAGAAGCTGCGGTTAATCCTGTTATCGCTGTGAAATTTCCCCAATTGCCTCCACCGGGATTGTAGCTTGGTGAATTTACATCACTGATGTAACTGTTCATGGGTACATGGCACAATTGGTAACCGGTAATAGTGATACCACTGGCTGGTGCTATTGTAAAGTCTAATCTTGTACACAATCGGGTCAATGGAATGGAACCAATACTCTGTATCGCGGTAGTTATATTTACTGTACCGGTACTTTTCCCGAACATAATCACTGAACTACCGGCGCCCAAATCAGAAGCTGTTGTCAAAGTCGTGTATTTCGCTTTGAAAGCAGTCAAAGTTGATACTCCGCTGAAATAGCTGCTGCTTCCCGTATTTGCTATGGCATAGATTGTACAATTATTAGCAAAGCGGGTAGTGACAGTCATTGAATAAGGACTAGTCGTGAATGTTTGGTAATTGCTCCCGATCACATCTCCATTGCTATTAAATATTAATACTGTAATATCATTCACCGTACTTTCATTTGAGGAAAGCGCACGAGTAGTCTGTTGCGATGAAGCTGTAAAAGTCAAACGAACCGTTGCCGTTTTGTCCGAGTCGCTTCCACCCCTTGGCACATTGTCATTATTGCACGAAGAAAACAGCACGAAGAACAAGGTCAGTAACACCAACCAGCTACTCCCCGTGTTTATATATATTATATCTTTAATTTCTATCTTCATAAAAACATTCCTGTTTCACTTGTTTTATTTTTGAAAAATCAATTCCCCGCATCACTGCGGAGGATTGACGACAATTTGCTATTGTGTAAATACATTTTTACAATAGTTCTATAAGCAATTATAAATATAAATCAAGTTTCTTTCTCTATTATCTATTGAGGAATCCTTACGAATCACTCGTTTTTTTGTTACAGACATTTGCCCGACTACATTGTTCTTTGCTATCATCTTTTCAGTATTCTCTTTATTCATCCTTCTTTATTTTTTAGTAATTGTTATTGTCGGTTTCCGCGGGGACTGGCATCCCCACGGGAATCCGACAAATAACAATACAAGAATCAAATGTATGAGATCAACTCTCTTTTTTCTTTAGTGTCCTTACTTGCCGTTAATCAATAGACCACCATACTTTGTTGATAATCTATCCACGGCATTACCTGCAACAAAATGTATATCTTTTGTACATCAATCACAAAAGCTTTGTCATCTTCAGCAGCCAATGTTACTTTATTCCCGTCAGCATCCGTTGACGTTTGCCACAACAGTGTGCCATCTTTGTACATAAGCACTGTCACATATTCTCCATCTTTCGTGGGCAATGTGTTCACCACATCGGATGTATAATCGCCATTATTATCGAATGTTCCACTTGGACTGTATGTCACGGAATCTCCCGTGATGGTCCCGTTAAACGTAATAGCACCCCGAAAACCTTGCAATACCAGTTGATAATTGCCTGTCCCATATTTTGATAGCAGGTGCTTCACCACTACATGTGCCCGTGCATGCTGATTATGCATCGGCAGCAAAGCGGTAGTCGTGCTACCTGACGCCACAGAAGTATAGTCAAATCTGCCATAGAACAGATAGGTCGGTGACGAGAAATAGCTTGTGCTACTCCGAGTTGATAGCAAATCAACAGAAACCGTACTGATATCGTCCCCTTCATTGGGTGTATGGATGTTCACGCTATCGCTATTCATGTTGCCAAAAGCCACCAAGGTTGCTTTGACGTTACCATCAAAACTAATCAGATATTTGCCATTACTTTCAGCCGTGACAATGCGGTCAAACTTGTTGTTGATAAAGAGATACGCTTTCACATTGCCTATGATAGAGTCGGGCAATACAGCTCCGCTTTTATCCACCAGTTGGGTAGTTAGGGCATACTGCACACAGTTGCTATTATCCTCATTGATGCACGATTCCATGAATAGTATCGACAAAATGAAGAGTAGCCAATAATGCTGTGCTATATGGTATCTCATTTTCACTTAGTTTACTTCCTTCGATTAGCTCAATTAATTGAAGGGTACATTTTGGCTAACAACTGTAAAAGGTTGTACGGTAAGTGTTACCTGAACACTGGCAGGATCTATGGTAGCTGACACTGGCGTGACTCCTTTTCCTTTGATGGTGACGGTGATGTTGTAGCAAATATTAGGGTAGACAAATTTATCTGTTCCTGTTGCAATACTTCCACCGGTCACAGTATGGTTTATTTGAATAGGGTAATATAATGTAGTGTTATTTGTTGTGGTGCCGTCTGAAGAAAAAGTACCTTTGATAATCAATCGGGTGTTGTTGCTACTATTGGTACCAATATTCGGAGTCGTATAGAAATACAGATCACCGGGAATGAGCGCTGTAGCAGTTCCGGAAGTACTTAGTTTTGTTCCACCGGAAATAACGCCTGTCCCTAAGTATTCCACATAAGTCCCTGTTGTACCTGATTCACCTTGCAATAGAGTAGGTGTGGTGCCGGATGCATAAGCAAACGGAGAAGTGGCAGGAGTCGTAGAATAGACTGATGAATCATAATAAAAATTCAAATATTGCGGAACATTATATAAGAAGACTTCTGTGGGTGTGAAGGTCGCGTTAGCATAGGCTCCAGTGGCATCAAAAGCTACATTTATCTTATTTAAATGTATTTTTGAAACCAAATGATATACATTTACTGCAGCAGTCAAACTAGTAGTACCTGCAACGATACCACTTCCATACATAGGTAGGTTCGTTGAAATTTCTGAATTGCTTGTTACCAGTTCTGTAATTGCTTCGGTTTTTGCATGGAAATCAGCACTTGTTGATATACCTGCAAAAGTATTAGTCGGTGTATTCACAGCAACAAGAACAGAGTCTGTATTTGTAATACTATTTCCTGTAACGGTGCATTTTCCAGTACCATCCGGTACGGCTTCTTGAATAAGTTTTACTTTACCGTTACTATCAAATACACCAATAGTTGCCTTGTTCATTGTAGCTTCAGCCGCAGCAGTAGGATTTGCTGCAATATTAGTTGTTCTGGTCGCGGCCCCATTGAGATTAATCGTCAATGTTTTTACTGCAGTCTCTTGCTTTGATACTGTCTCATTGCCTGCGCAGGATGCCAATAAACCGACTGACATGATTCCTGCAAATACTAATTTGTTGATACTCATACATTTTTAATTTAATATTGATTCCTTTAAAAATTAATATAAAGCACTCTTTTCATTTATTATTTAATCGTTTTGATATACTTCAACACGGTACCTGCTTGTTCCACTCCGGCTGCCTGAGCCATTTGCAAATAGACCTCAGCTTTATCTTTATTACCCTCCAACAGGTAAAGAAGCCCCATGTTGTTGTAAGCTCTTGGGTCCGTCTGCCAACGAAGCAAGTATTTACGAGCTAATTTGGTATCTCTGCGAGTTAAAGCCACTGCGGCTGCATCTATATTGGCTTCAGGGTTATCAGGGAACAGACGGGCTGCCAAGTCCATGATATCGTTGAATTCTCTTGAACCTGCTTTATAACTCATTGCTACAGTATAGAAATCGCTCAATGACATCGTTGACGGATTATTCTTTACCATCAAGCGACCGGTCTGAGCATCCATACCTTGACGATCAAAGTTCAACGTGTATGCTACACGACATACTTGTGGGAAAATATTGTGACGCATGTATTCGTAAGGTACTCCATGATTTAAATCTTCCAAGACTTTCTCACGACCGTTTACTACGTCCACACTCTTGATGATATCCAGGGCTGCTTCCTTTAAGGACATGTTGCTGTTGCTTACCAAGGCTGCAATACTATCCCAATCCTCTGTTACCCAAGTAACTTCCAAAGAGTTCTTGTTCGTTAAATGATTGCCCATCAAGCAACGCTTTAATGACAGCGAGCGTTCCATCGCTTGCGTTTCATTCTTTTGGTAGTCACCGATTGGTGCACCATAACCTGTTACGTTTACTTTCGTCAACGTGGTTCCGTAATATTGCAAAGCGTTTTTGATATCGGCTGATATGATATCGAAGATTGAACGGTTTTGTTTGTTCTCACTTAAATTGCTTAATCCTTTGTCTCGATACCAAGAGATCACGCCTTTCTTTGCAAAGCTGTTGCCCTCTTGTGCTTCAGGTCTCAGGAATTGTACCCAAGCAAGTAGAGTTTCATTCTTAACCAATGGATCCACAGACTCTTTCGGTTCATGGGTAAATGGAATACTAGCTAATACACGATCTTCGTAAATGTGAGCACGGTGTCCGTTGCAATTGCATTCTTCACTTTCCACATAGACAGAGCCGTTTTCCATCCAATCCTTGTAAGGAATGGTGGTATCGTAAATGAATGAACGTTTGCCCGTATGACTTTCACGAACTACTACAGCTACATTACTCCGACGACGATGTTCCAGCACCGCAGCACGGCGTTCCGCCTTTTCTTTGCGGTAACCATTAATTACCACCGAGGAGAGGTGGACAATGTTGCTGTCTGTTTTCAATACCGGAGTAAAGGTGAGAGACTCACCTGAGCCGATGGCTGCGTTGTCGTAACTGACTTTCATATACACGTGCAGCAGATCGCCTTGACGTTGAAAGCTTTCATTATTGATATAGAGCTGTCCTTTGTAGGCAACTTGTCCATAAGCACTGCCGAAGCTGAGTGCCAGTAACAGTAGCAACTGTTTTGTTTTTCTTGTATTGCAAATATTCATAATGCTTATCCTTTTATTTGATCATATATACGAGTGAAATGGAGAGCCGAGTCGGCCCCACATAATCTTTATGAAAGTTCATTTCTTTGTATCCACAGCTGCCGCATCGGTAACGAGAGTAGTCAGTATGAATAAGGCCTGCGCTGAAGCTGCTTTCAAGCCCCCAGCGCGGAGATAATATCTTATGGTAACCCAAAGTTATTCCTCCGCCATAAAACATGCCCTGAATGCGTTTATTTGCGATTTTAGCAAAAGGTAGGTTAGCCAGGTTAAATGCACCCGCGAGGGCATTCACTCCGACAAACATTCCGGAAAAGGGCACACAGCCCCAACGGCGCAACTCAGGTTGCACAGTCCAGTTCTTCCATTTACGGTTATTTGAGAACGTGATCGGGTCATATGTACCCGATATATCTAATGTGGTGGATTTGGTTATTTTGGTTTCTATTCCGAAGGAGGGAATAGCTGCTGCATCATACAGTAGGTTACTCTTCACGGCCAGGTGCTGTGAGCCTACGCGTAAGGAAAATGCGCACAAAAAGAAGGTAAAAAAGGCTACTTTTTGGTTAAAAGATACTTTAGAAAAGACGCCAGAAAGCAGTAAAAATGCTATCGCTAATAAGTACTTACTCGCATGGTGTGTGTGTGTGTGTGTGTGTGTGTGTGTGTGTGTGTGTGTGTGTGTGTGTGTTAAGAATTTCTTCCAAACATACAAATTTGTTTATATTTTTTATATTTAATGAGCTTTTGTTCATAATCGCTTTTCTGAAAATATTTACATTTCGCTTGATTCAGGAGCCAAAGATAAATGTTTTTTTAGTTACAGCCTAATTTATCTTTATTTTTAACAATTATTGCGAATATTGATTGCGAGTTTTTTTGCTTATATATTATAAGGTGTAGTTTTGTACTTTTTTGTGGATTATATTTTTCTTTATAAAAGGATTTGTTTTAGTATGGGATTGGTTTCTTTTTGAGGAATTCATAAAATTGATGTGATTTGTTGTGAGGAAGGGATTGCTGTTATATTGGATTTTATCTTTTGTTATTTGCTTTGCCAGGCTGCTTCCCTGTTCTTTTTTCTTTTGTACCCACAAAAGAAAAAAAGAACCAAAAAAGAAAAAGTGCCGGCTGTCACTACGAAACTACTCCGAGTCAGCTTTGTGCTAAAACGAACAAACGCCCTCGCTACGCTCACTTAAACGTGTTCGTTTCTTAACGCCCAAAGCTGGCTCTACGCTTTACGTTTCTTCGCTAAAGGCCGGAAAAGAGAGTGAGAGAATCCTTTTTTCCTCTTTCTTTTTCTGTTACTTGCCCCGCTCGCTTCGCATTGCTCTTTGGGTATCTTTGGATTACTCTTTCTCTTTTCGTGATTATTGATTGTGGTACAAAGATACGGCAACCCGAAAACCCAATGATTCTTTAAATGAGCTATTGAAACTTTATGTGAGCTTTTCGGACTTTTTACGCCTTTTCATCACTGATAAACGCCCAAAAAGCCTTGTAAAATCGGACTTTTTTTTGTAAATTTGAGGTATGAAAATCAAAGAGAAAATGTAAATATGAAACCACAAGAGGATGATTTAAGCGAATATCCTATTCGCACTTATGGTAAAACGGAACTGGCTTTGCTCTATAATCCTTACACCACTCCGCATGCTGCCGTGCAGACTTTGATGCGGTGGATCAGAGAGAATGACGAACTTTGGCAACTGTTCACTGAAATGAAATTTAATCCCCACAGACACACTTTTTTCAGTCGGGAAGTGGAATTGATTTATCGCTATATTGGGAAGCCCTAAACTCGCTATTGCGTTCCGTCTAACTCGTTATAGCGTCCCATTCAACCCGTAACTGTGAGTTGCTCAACTCGTAGTTTTGGATGAACAAACTCACAGTTACGGGGGAAACAACTCGCTTAAGAGAGGTGAGCAACTCGTAACTATGAAGAGAATGGATTGTAATATTAAACAATAGTAAACACTATAATACAATCTAGAACAAATAGAAAGTATCAAAGTATCACATGCCCCTCTACCCGAAAATTTAACTTTGTAACTATCTCACTCACAGCATCTCTATTTTCAGCAGAAACCAAACATGAAATCTGTATCTACTATATATATAGTATATATACTAATTTATATTATATAATATATTGATAATAAGTAATATACATCTAATTATTAACATACTTGGACAAGTACCACAAAGTATCAGAAAGTATCACGTTTTTCGCCTAAATGATACTTTCATTATTACCTGAAAATAGCTGCAAAAAAGATGATACTTTGGTGATACTTTCTGATACTTTGTGATACTTTGCTTTAGGAGAAAATAAGGAGATAACAAACATAAAATCAGCAACATATACAAACATATTCCAAAAACAACGCAAAACCGAAAATAAAAAATCGGATGAAATGCAGAAAAAAATCGCTCCGTATTCGCCGAGCACCAACCTATTGATAATAAGATTGCTATCTCAAAAAAAACAGCAAATTTCCCCTTCAATGAAGACATGCAAAAAAAAAGGGTGACCCCCTAGGTGATACTTTGATACTTTGGTGCCAAAAAACATCAATATCACTTGATATTGGTCGAAGCTAGATTCTGTTGCCGATACTTTAAAATTTGTAAAAGGCTGGGAGTTGGCACTGATAGAAAAGTTGTATGATTTGTAGACACCGAAAGGAATCAAACTACAAACAAGAATAAACAGGATATGGCTATTGGAAACAAATCGAAAGTCTACTCGTACACTTTATACACCTTACACACTTTATCGTTTTATGCATAAGCGATTATTAATTACATAATAGCAGACAATAATACAAATAGAAACAATTAAAGAAGTTCAGAAGTTCAAATGGGCTTTATACCCTAAATTTTGGAAATACAACTCTCTTATTCTAAGTATATTGTGAAATAAGGATTTATAGAAATAGATCCTATAATCTATATTATAGAATATATTACATAGTATAATATACTATGTAATATATTGATTACTAGTTATATATGCTATGACATAGCTCCTCTTTTAACATATTTATAAGAAGTTCAAGAAGCTCAAATTTGAACTTCTTGTGAACTTCTTTATAAATATGCGTATATTGAATTCTAATCTATTTATTATCAGAGCATTTGAAATGACGTGATGCACTTCTTGCATATTTATGATGCCGCATGCCTGATTTATGGTGCAAAAAGTTCAATTCTGAACTCTCTCTGACCCTCTTGAACTTCTTCACTGCCGAAAAGTGGAATAAAACAACTTTTTTGTCAAATGCAGAAGTATTGATGTGCTCTGATGATCTAAGAGGTTTTTACGCAGTAGATTTGGAACACAAACATAATGAATTGATAATTAATATATTGATGCCAATCAATGAATAAATATAATAGATTTCATGAGAAAATGCTAAAAAAAAGAGAGGAAGGGGGCTGAACTTCTGAACTTCTTTTGATTTATGCATTATTTATGCGAAAGCTATTTTTATCTTCATATACATTTATTTAAAGTATTTGATTTTAGCCACTATGCAAAAAACGGTAACCTAGTGTGACATACATGTGGCTTGCATTGCTATTATCTGCTAAATGATTTTTCATCTAGTCATCTCCAAAAGCGTTGAGCTTTATGATGGTCGGCTGGGACAAGGGATTTCATTCAGATAAATGATGCAATAGCGATGGAAATAGTGAAGATGGAAGCCAATGCGTTTTGGTGAGAGACTTTCTTAAGTGCATGGATGTTTGCTTTAATAATAAAAGCTGTGCACAAAGTAAAAATACTTATACACAGCTTTTGATTGCTAAGAACTTCGTTACTTTCTTTTATGAACTGAAGAAAGTAGGAAGGTTTTTATCGTTATCTCATATCATTGCGCATAGATGGATAATTTAGGATGCTTATCGTATATATGCTTATTGGTGCTTTCTTCTGAATCAGGTATTCTGAATAAGTAGTATTTGCTGTTAGCCGTAAAATTAGATTGGTCCGGGAACTGCATTGTAGTATGTCCACTGGCTGGCACATCCCTGGATGTTATCGTCCCGTCTTCAGTATACGAAATTGCAACAGTTGTATTGAGAGGTAGACTTGTACGTGCTACGGCTTGTTGATTCCTGATAATATCAATTAGACTAAATCCCTCGCCCCATAATTCTTTGCGGCGTTCCAACCATATCTGATCCAATAAGGCTTGTCCGCTTAGTCCGACGGCTTCTTTGGATCCTCTGGCTTTGCGAAGAGTATTCAGGGATTCCAATGCGCCTGAATTATCATTTAACCGAGCTTTGGCCTCTGCATTAATCAGGTATATTTCCGAAACCCTCATCAACACAATATCTGCCATTTGAGCTTGTATATCTCTAAACTTAAATTTTGAATTGTGCATATATATATAGGGAGCAGATGAAGAAGATAAATTCGGATTAATGCCCCAGTTCAGTAAATCTTTCCGATAGTCACCATCATTAAATAGATCTTTGAAATAGGGGTCTGCATTGAAACTGCAATAATAACTTCCGGGAGTGGTAGTGTCGAGAAAATAAAAATTGTAACTGGGAAGATTATCATCTTTTGTTTGAGGATAGCCCCATATCCATTCGTTGTTGGACGCGTCATTAAATCCACTTTTATATTCGCTTTCGCTCATCAAATAATTATTTAGGCTTAAAAGTTGGTCTGAATAATTTTTCGCTTTATCCCATTGGCGGGCATACAAACAAGCACGTGACAATAAGCCTAAGACGACCTGTTGATCGATATTGTATTTTTCAGAACGCGCATAGCCTTCAGGAATTAAAGTAAGTGCCTCTTCCAGATCACTTATTGACCGATTGTAAACTTCATTGACACTTGCTGCCGGATGACCCTGATTGGCAATGGTCTCATCGGTAGGCTGAGTATAAATAGGAGCACAAACGGCACTGGAATCCTTGTTTATTGCGAATGAATAAGTAGAAGCTAATTGAAGATATGAAAAACCTCGCAGGGCAAAAGCCTGCCCTTTAATGCGATTTTTTTCGGAATCTTGTCCCTCTGTATTATCAATATTGGCAATCACATTATTGCAATTATTAATGGTATGGTAGGCAATGCTCCAGCTGATACTGTTAATTTGCCCTTTGCCATATATACCGGTAAACTGATAAGAACTTTTGAATCCATATTTGTTCACATCCACCGCTACATCCGAGCCCATCGCATCGTAAGCATTGAGTATGGCTCTATAACCTAGTGAAGAGTAAGTTTGACCTTCATTAAAAAGATTATGTATGGTTCCGTTTAAAACCATATCTGCATCCGCTGTGCTTTTATACACATTGTCTGACGTGACGGATGTGGTAGGATTTGTGTCTAAGTTGCAGGCTGTAAGTAATCCACATATTGCCAACAGACTGATCAATATATTCTTTTTCATAATCATTCTTTTATAATTTAATATTAATGCCGAAAGAGACGGTTCTCATTGCCGGATATCTGTAATAAGTCGCTCCGCTATACGGTTGTTCCGGATCCAAGCCTTGTTCTTTGGATAATGTCAACAAGTTTTCGCCTTGTACATAAATGCTGGCATCTTTAATATCTAAGTGTTTTAATAATATTGATGGTAATCCATAAGTCAATGTGATGTTTTTCAATCTCAAATAAGAACGGTTTACCAACCAACGGCTTGATGAACTCGTCCATGAACTTTGCGGATTTTCCGTAAGTCTGGGTATGTCTGTCTTTCTATTTTGCGGAGTCCAGCGTTTTAGCATGTCAACACTCCAGCTATCCCCATCGCCTGATTGCCCTAACAAGAACAGTTTATCTCCATTATAGATTTTCCCTCCAATAGAGTATGAGAATAAAGTGGAGAGCGAAAATCTTTTATATGATAAATCAGACTGTATACCTCCTGTTACATTCGGCAATGAGTTCCCGCACTTCACCTTATCGTTAATAGTTAAGGATGAGTAATCTTCTGTTTTTGTTTTTCCATCTTTTAAATACCATTGAGGATTTCCATCACTCTCATTGACTCCTGCCCATTTCGGTAGATAGAAATCGAAAAGAGAACCACCTTTGACCCATTTCTTTGAACCGCTCCACATCTCAGCAGTCGGCATGGATACTATTTTATTTTTATAGGTTGTGGCATTGACCGATAATTTCCATTTCCAATCTTTTGTCAGGATAGGAGTTCCTGCAAGGGTGAATTCCCAACCATAATTTTTCACCTTTCCCAAATTCGCATCCATACTTGAGAATCCTGATGAGGGCACGAGATCTTTGCTAAAAAGCAAATCTTTTGAATTCCGTTCGAAGTATTCTACAGTACCAAGAAGACGATTGTCCCAGAATCCGAAATCAAGTCCGATATTCGTATTGAGATTTGTTTCCCATTTCAAATTCGGAGTGGCCAAACGTGAGACTATCAAGCCATTTTTTCCTAAATTGTTTTCTATAGAATAAAGTGCCTGGTAAGCATAATAGCCGATATTATCATTCCCTTGTGCACCGTAACTTGCCCGCAATACTAAATTTGACAACCAGCTGCCATAGGCCTTTTCAAGAAATTTTTCTCTCATAATCTGCCACGATGCTCCGGCAGACCAAAAGGTACCCCAACGGTGGTTGGAAGCAAAACGAGAAGAGCCGTCGGTACGTATGGAAGTTGACAAGAAATATTTTTTATTATAAGAATATTCTGCACTGCCGAAGAAGCTCAGCAACTTATATTGATCACTGTTGCCGCTGAAAGCTGTCAGATTAGAGGCTGCATCAGGCTCATACATACCATCCATGATTACTTGCGTGCGTGTACCTCCGAAATTGGATGTATTGTACTCGTAATATTCTTGTCCGCCCATTACTTTTAAATTATGGCGATCTTCGAATGTCTTATCATAGTTGACGACATTGTTGAATGTCATACCGGTAGTTCGAGTATTGCTTTTTGAAACGGAACCTCCTGATAAAGCGTCATATCCATAAAGCGGATTTTGATAAGTATGGTTGAATTTACTGTCATAATCTACATTTAATGACATTTTATAATTCAGTCCTTTCAGAATAGACACAAGTATATACGTACGCAGTGAAGCTGCATCATGCGTTACTTCATTTTTATCGTGAGGCAATGACCCTGCCAGATTATATCCTGCATAAGAAGTGGGACGATAATTTCCATAATCATAGATGCGTTTTCCGTTATCATCAAGCAGGTATGCGCCGGTTTGCAGGTTCCGTTCGTAAACGGGATAAAACGATGGAATTGAACGGGCGAACAATACTATATTCTCTATGGACGAATCATCTTGTGTCGGATACTCTTGTTGTGAATGTGAACCTGTCAAATTAAGTCCCACTTGCAGCCATTTCTTGACATCTGAAGTAATGTTGGCGCGTAATGAATATCGCTTGAATCCTGATTGTATATAAGATCCTTGATTATCCAGATATCCCCCTGAAAGGAAATATTTCGAATTAGTACTACCACCTGATATATTTAAATTAATATCGGTGTAATGTGCACTTTGAGTTAATGCATCATACCAACTGTCATTCCACAATGGTTGAGCTCCACTTACTAGATTTCCATCGAGATCAACAGGTTGCGGATATTTGCTTCCATAAGGATTAATGCCTAATGTTCCTACTAAGTTTTGTGTCGCATATTGTGCCGCAGCTTGGGCACTGCTTCCTTGATCAATTTGCCCGTTTTTCATGGCTTCCCATTGAAGTTGGAAATATTGGTTTGTGTTTATTTGTTTATAATCGGCAACAGCACGACTTGAAAAGCCGTATTTAGCTGAAAAATCAATAGTTGGTGACGCATTTTTTGAACCTTGTTTGGTATTTATCATAATTACCCCATTGGCAGCTCTTGAACCGTAGAGTGCTGCAGCTGCCGCATCCTTTAAAACTGTAATCGACTCTATATCCGAAGAAGACAATGAAGACAGTGTGCCGGCATAAGGGACTCCATCTACTACATAAAGAGGATCGTTGGATGCATTAACAGAACCGACTCCTCTGATGAGTATGGTTGCATCCGAACCCGGTTGCCCGCTTGACGAAAACGATTGCAGTCCTGCCACTGTACCTTCCAGTGCCTTTGAAATGCTGCTTACCTCTGAATTTGCAATAATTTTAGAATCAACAGAAGCCGCAGAACCGGTAAAAGTCTGTTTTTTTGCAGTTCCATAAGGAACGCTGATGACCACTTCATTTAATTCTGTGGAAGATTCTTTCAGCTTTACATTAATGACTTTATGATTATTGACAGGAACCTCTATAGAGTTGTAACCTATAAATGAAAATACAAGTGTGGCACTTCCATCTGCAGCGACATTGTAACTTCCATCTGTTGATGTAACAGCTCCAATTCGATCACCTTTTACCTTTACCGATACTCCGGGAAGTTTCTCTCCACTGGAGACGCTAACAATGCCGGTTACGGTGATTCTTTGCGCTTGAATCCCTATGCAGAAGAATAAGCTGCATAGGACCAAATAAAATTTGTTCATAGAATGAATTGTTTAATTAAATTTTGAAACGCTATTATTTATGCACTAAAAAACTAATAGAATTAGTTTGAAAGAAACGAAATATGAGAAAATGGCATTAACAAATACACATTCTATTCGCATATTCATGCGAATAGAATAGACTCAATAGAGTCACATGATAGATATTTAATATCTCCTGAAATTCTCTTTTTACCTTAAAAAACCAATACCTTACATTCATTTTTCAACTATTAAATGCATTATTTTGCTATATTACTCTCTCTTCATAAACATATGCAAAATTACATATATGAATATTAACAGCATATACCATAAATGTGGTAATCTACTAACTTCATGATGGTAGGTTCATTTAGCTCTGTAACAAAAAATATTCCGAACAACACAATTATAGTGCTGCTCGGAATACATTGATTCATAAAAATAGCTACATTTGCTATAAGGAATATTAAAGATAAAAAGATATGAGAAACACACGATGGATGGGCTTAATTTGTGCCACGCTCATCTCCTTCAATGGTATGGCTCAGCCTAAATTGAACCGAAACAATATTGATAAGGTAGTCAAAGTTATGACCATCGAAGAAAAAGCATCCTTGCTGGTGGGATTTACGCAGGGTAATTCTTACTTCGGATTGCCTTCTTCACCTGACCCTAATGCAAAGGAACTGATTCAGGGTGCTGCCGGACAAACGAATGGTATAAGCCGACTGGGCATTCCCTTTACCGTGGTGTCTGACGGACCTGCCGGATTGAGAATTGACCCCACACGGAAAAACGATACTAAGACTTATTATTGTACGGGATTTCCGGTGGGAACATGTCTTGCCTCTACTTGGAATCGCAAACTAGTGGAAAGTGTGGGCGAAGCTATGGGCAATGAGGTGCGTGAATATGGGGTTGATGTGATTTTGGGACCGGGAATGAACATTCATCGCAATCCGTTGTGTGGACGAAATTTTGAATACTATTCGGAAGATCCGGTGTTGAGTGGAAATATCGCGGCTGCCATGATCAAAGGCATTCAAAGTAATGGTGTGGGAGTGTCTATCAAGCATTTTGCTGCAAACAATCAGGAGAGTAACCGCTTGCGGGATGATGCTGTGGTGAGTCAACGTGCTTTGCGTGAGATTTATTTGAAAGGTTTTGAAATTGCGGTGAAACTGGCCCAACCATGGACCGTGATGTCATCTTACAATAAAATTAATGGAACATATACGCAGGAAAGTAAGGATCTACTTACTACCATTCTACGTGATGAGTGGGGATTTAAGGGTATCGTGATGTCTGACTGGACGAATACGCGAAATACGGCTGCACAGATAGAGGCCGGAAATGATTTGTTGATGCCTGGAAATAAAGCGCAGATTGATGATATTGTGGCAAAGGTGAAGAGTCGGGAACTGCCCATGAATGCTGTGGATGTATGTGTGAAACGTGTATTGGAATATGTAGTGAAAACTCTTCGATTCAACGGATATGATTATTCAAACAAACCTGATCTTAGTGCTCATGCCAAAGTGACTCGCCAATCGGCTGTGGAGGGCATGGTGCTGCTGAAGAATGACGGACAAACTTTGCCGCTGAGTGAGAATACAAAAAATATTGCGTTGTTCGGTGTGACTTCTTATCGCTTGATTGCCGGAGGCACGGGATCAGGTGACGTGAACAAGGCTTATGTGGTTGATCTACGTGAGGGATTGACCAAAGCAGGGTATAAGTTGAATGAGGATTTAAATAACATTTATGCCAAATATCTTGATTATGGTAAGTTGGTACAGGATGTTGCCATGGGCAATCTCGCAAATAATGCGTTTTTTGGCAAACCGCGTATTACTGAGCCTGAAATGCCTGAACACGCTTATATGAATTGTGCCCTAAATGCTGATATGGCTATTATCACCATCGGACGAAACTCCGGTGAGGGAGCTGACCGCTATGTGGAGGACTTCACGATTAATACCGACGAAAAGAATATGATAAATGATGTGTGTAAGGCTTTTCATGCTGCGAACAAAAAGGTGGTAGTGATCCTGAATGTGGGAGGCGTTGTTGAAACGGCTTCGTGGAAATCTTTGCCGGATGCTATTTTATTGGCTTGGCAACCGGGACAGGAGGGTGGTAACTCCATTGCTGATGTGTTGAAAGGGGCTGCTAATCCTTCGGGCAAACTGACAATGACTTTCCCTGAAAAGTTGACAGACGTGAAGTCTACAGCAAATTTCCCTATTGATTTTGATTTCCGTAATGACTGGTTAATGAGCAAGGATCAGGTGGATGCATTGCCGAATGTAGGCACGACAAAATATGAAGAGGATATCTATGTGGGCTATCGCTACTTTACTTCTGCACACAAAAATGTATCGTATCCTTTCGGCTATGGATTGAGCTATACTTCATTTACCTATAACAAGCCGAAAGTGGTAAAGAAAGGAAAGGGATATGTGGCTTCAGTAACGATCACGAATACGGGTAAATGTGCCGGAAAAGAGGTGGTTGAACTATATGTTTCAGCTCCTGAAAGTAAAATAGAAAAGCCTGCGTGCGAACTGAAAGCTTTTGGTAAAACGCGTGAATTGCAACCCGGTGAAAGCGAAACGGTGACGATGAACTTCACAAACTATGACTTGGCATCTTATGATGAAAGCAGTCAAGCCTGGATTACGGATGCCGGTGTTTATCAAGCTAAATTCGGTTCGTCTGTAGAGGATATCAAAGAAACAGTGCCATTCTCTGCCACCGCGGGAAAAGTGACTGCACACAATGTGCTGGCTCCCCAAAAGGAGTTGAACCATTTGTCATTGAAATAATAGATTACGAATTTAATAATAACGCAAAATGAAAAAATGCATTTGTCTTTTTTCTATGATGCTAATCGCTGCTTCTTCATGGGGGCAACAATCGCTGTGGAACACAACTACAGAGGATTCTCCCCAAATCAACAGCGATAATAGTGTGACTTTCCGAATGTTGGCTCCCAAGGCTAACAGTGTGCAAGTAACCGGTGATTTTCAAACGGTTAAAAGCACGGACATGGTGAAGGATGAAAAGGGTGTATGGAGCTATACTACGCCACCGCTTTCATCTGAATTGTATAACTACAACTTCATGATAGACAGCGTGAAGGTTTGTGATCCTTCAAATGTGTATCAGATTCGTGACGTAAGTTCGGTAATGAATTTATTCATTGTCGGCGGCGGACAGGCTGATTGGTACAAAGTGAAAGATGTGTCTCATGGAACGGTAAGCAAGGTGTGGTATGATAGTCCGACATTGGGATTCAAACGCCGCATGACTGTGTATACTCCAGCCGGATATGAATATAATAAAAATAAGAAATATCCGGTGTTCTATCTATTGCACGGAATGGGTGGCGATGAAAACGCATGGATGGATTTGGGACGTACTTCGCAGATTCTGGACAACATGATTGCGCAAGGCAAGGTGGTGCCGATGATTGTGGTGATGCCTAACGGTAATGTGGTGCAGGATGCTGCTCCCGGTGAATCAAATAAAGGATTGATCCAACCAAATATGTATCTGCCCAAGACAATGGATGGTACAATGGAAACCAGTTTCCCCGATATTGTGAAATATGTGGAAAGCCACTATAGAACGGTTGCTGACAAATCACACAGAGCTATTGCAGGCCTTTCAATGGGAGGATTTCATTCGCAAACCATATCAAAGTTGTATCCTAATCTATTTGATTACGTAGGTTTGTTTTCTGCGGCCATAGGCATGGAAGACAAAAAAACGAGTTCACCTGCATATGCCGATCCTGACGGAAAGCTGAAAGTGCAGTTTGAGCATGCGCCTAAAGTCTACTGGATTGCGATTGGAAAAGATGATTTCTTGTATAATCAGAATGCCAATTATCGCAAAACGCTTGACGAAAATGGTTATCATTATGCCTATTATGAAAGTGATGGCGGACATATATGGAGGAATTGGCGTGTTTATCTAACTAAATTCTTGCCTCTGCTATTTAAATAACAGACTTCATTATAATTGTAAATAAAGAGAAATCCCCGATTGTGTTGACAACCGGGGATTCTTATTTCTATGTTCTTTCTATTTGAATTATTTCTTTAAGTATGGGAATGTCTTTTTGAGTGACAGATGCATGTCGAACTTCAACGCATAGATCAGATAGATGACTAAGACGACTGATTTAGAGGCTACTTTTACCAATAAAGGCAGACGATCCGGTACTCCGATAATGATAAGATAGAGTACGGCTGTCAGTACAACATATTTAGCAATGCTCTTTAACGGATAGTTGATAGGGTAGTATTTTTGTCCGACAAAGTAAGAGAGCAATGTAGCTATTCCATATCCTACAACGCCGCCCCATGCACAAGCCATATAACTGTACTGAGGAATGAATATGACATTCACGGCAATCAATGCGCCGCAACCGGCTAGTGAGAACCACATGCCATAGATGGTTTTATCCACCAACTTGTACCACAATGATAGATTGAAATAGATACCTAACAATATGCCCGCAACCATAACAATAGGCGTTACGCGCAGCCCGCTCCAATAGTCGGGTGCGATAATCAAACGCTTCAAAATGTCCATATTAGCCATTACAATAAGGAATGCAAACAGGGTGAACACAATGAAGTATTTCATGGCTGAAGCATAGGTGTCTTTACTGTCTTTATCTTTGCTTTTGTTAAATACAAACGGTTCGTATGCATAGCGGAATGCTTGTGTGATAAGGGTCATGATCATGGCTATCTTCACGCAGGCTCCATAGATACCCAATTGCACATTCACTTCTTTTCCTACATGAGAAGAAACAAACGGGAAAATGATCTTGTCAGCTGTTTGGTTCAAAATGCCTGCAATACCCAGAATCAACATCGGCCATGAGTAGTGCCACATTTTCTTTGCCAATGGCTTATCGAAAATATATTTGAAACCGGTCAATTCTTTTACAAGGAAGATATTAACAGTGGCGGTGCAAAGCAAATTGATATAAAATGCGTAAGCCACTTCAACTTGTCCATGATAAAATGTGCTGAGCAAACCATAAGCTATATGATGGTCGTACATGATAGGGATAAGGATGAAATAAAGCACATTAAGGAACACGTTCATCAGAATGAACAGGATCTTCAAACTCGCAAATTTGATGGGGCGTTGTTTGTAACGCAAATAAGCGAAAGGAATGCACTGGAAGGCATCAAGCGAAACGCATAAGAACATGGTCCATACATATTCAGGATGCTCGGCATAACCCATAAAAGCCGCTAATGGATGAATAAAGAGAATGACCATAATGGCGAATAAGGTACATACCGTTCCTACCATAATGAGAGCAGTGGAGTAAACATTCATCGGTTTTTCACTCTTGTTGGCAAACCTGAAAAAGGTGGTTTCCATTCCAAACGTGAGGATTACTAACAGCAATGCCGTGTAACTATAGACATTTGTGATTACTCCGTAGTCGCCTGTAGATGCAGCCATTTTCATGGTATACACTATTACTAGAAGGTAATTAAGGAATCTGCCGATAATACTGCTCATTCCATAAATGAGTGTATCTTTTAATAATGATTTTAAATTAGCCATTTTTTCAATCAAAAGTTCTCTTTCTTTCGGGGCGCAAATATAGCAAAATATATTTGATAGTAGAGACAAAAGGTTCGGTTATCGTGTCAACAATAAATGTTAATTATCAAAGATTTCATCACAATATGGATATCTGCGGTGAACAAATCGGTACTTTATTCGTTTTAATATTAATGAGGCGGATATACCGACTCAGAACCAAAGAGAGAAAATACATATGGCATTATTGAATGATTTACAATGGCGCTATGCCACAAAGAAATATGATTCGACAAAGAAGGTTGATCAGAGTGATGTTGATAAAATAGTTGAAGCAGCTCGCATGGCTCCCACATCTTCAGGATTACAACCTTTTAGAGTTCTTGTGATTTCAAATCAGGAGATGAAAGAGAAAATCGTACCTATAGCAATGGACCAACAAATTGTGGCAGATTGCTCACACTTATTGGTATTTGCTTCATGGGACAATTATACAGAGCAACGAATAGACAAGATTTATGATTATACGACAGATGAAAGGGGATTGCCCAGAGGTAGATTTCATTCATATACGGATAAATTAAAGGCGCTCTATTTGCCTTTACCTGCCGATACGAATTTTGCACATACTGCACGGCAGGCTTATATAGGATTAGGCATGGCATTAGCTGAAGCTGCTGAATTGAAGGTTGACAGTACTCCGATGGAGGGATTCGTCAATGATGAATTGGACAAGTTCTTGGATTTGAAATCCAAAGGATTAAAAAGTGTGGTTATACTTGCATTAGGATATCGTGATGCTGAGAATGATTGGTTGATGAAGATGAAGAAAGTAAGGAATCCGAAAGAAGTTTTTTCAATAGAATATAGATAATTGATTTTGATTTTACTTTTGAATGTTTCGGTTGTAGTATGGCTACTTCCATCTGCTGGCCATAGCGATGGAAGTAGTCTTTTTTGGGGAGGTTATTTCCCTACTAAATGACGTAAAGCCTGCACGGGAGCAAAAATAAGCATCCAAGGACCTGAATATCTCATAATGTCTTTGATGCGTTGCTTCATACTAGGTGAATAGCAATGTATGCTGCATTTCTTGCAAGAGCTTTTATTCTCACCTAATGGACAATGATCCAATCGTCTATGGGCATATTCAATGAGTGCCCAACAACTTGGACAAACAGTTGTATTCTTTTCTTTTTTGAAGCAGTAGAGCCTTATCATCAGTTCTATTGTTTGCTTCTCTTTCTCTATTTTTGTTAGTTTGCTCATGGGGTATTTGATGATCAGTTATTTGGTCTAAATGAAATTTGTGAATTAGCGAATGCTATTGCATTTTTATGATGCAAAGTTACTAATTTTGATTTGAGTAATGACCTTTTTTACTCAGGAAATCTAAACCATTTATGTCTTATACTAAAAAAGGAGAATAAGAACTATTTTTCTTTTCGTCAGCAAAAAAAACGACGTTGAATAGTAAATAATAGAACAATTATGCACAATTATTAAGACAAATCGTTATATTTGCTTCACAAAAATGCGTATTTACGCAATAATGATAAATATGGAGATTAAACGTGATAATCATATCTTGACATCCTCGAAGATGTATTTTTTTATTAAAAAATCAATTCGATATGATATAAAGAGACAGAAAGATATCGACACTCCGTCAAGATATTATTTCTCTAGCCTTTGTTTGCGTAAAGCCCGCATCAACTTCCGCCAATACGAAATAGCTCATCTAATGGAAAACTTCGTGACATGGTAGTCTATGTTGGAATTGCTGTTCTGAACACTAAAGATGAAGAAGAAAAGAGCAATGCAAACAACTAGAAGTGGACTTCATGTGTAACCAAGGTAGCAAGTTCTTGCTTGCACAGTATTAACAACTAAGAATTTTACAGATGAATACAGTTCAGAAAGGTGATGCATTTGAAAATCGAACTTACAACATATTGAACACTTTGCTTGAACACAGTGGACTGCAGGTTCGATTAGAAGGGCGAAATGAACTATGGATTGTTCCATCGACCGCTTCTGTCAATCAAAAGGTGATTAAACAGTTTCCATGGGGTGATCCTGTTATTAACGACTTAACTGTTGAGGGCAATGAAAATCAAGGTGAATTCCTAATTCTAATTGAATGTAAAAGTTATAACCATCCTGTAGACCGAGGAGAAATAGCAGAATTCAATACCCGTATTCAAGACTTGAATGCAACAAAAGGAATCTTCGTGACAACAAGCAGGTTACAGCAAGGTGCGATCAACATGGCCAACCATCATAATATCGCCCTTATTCGAGTAGATGATCAGGATAACATAACATGGAATTTGCATCGTATAGGCAGTATAGATCACGATACCTATTATGATGTATGTACCCTGTTTTACAGAGAGTCACTCGGTCATGGTGCCATAGTGCTTGATGGATATTGCAGCTTTAAGTCAATATCCGATTACTTTTGCCATCTTTTGGATATTACACCAGGACCGATAGCAAAGTATATACCTTATCTCACAAATGAACAAATTCGCCAGAAGGCCCGTGATTTTTTGTGCAGAAGAGAATATACAAAGGTCAATGATATACATCTGTTGTTTTACGCTATTAATAGCAATATAATAATTGATAAAGATGCTGATTGCGGAAATATTATTGGCGAGTACGATTTTCTTGATAATAAGGTGTATGTATCCTGTCTGTTGAAGGATGATAAACATAGACAGCGTTTCACTCTGGCTCATGAGCTTGGACATGCACTCCTCCATCGCGAAGCGCTGAAAGGAATAATCAAAAAAGCAAGTGACTTAGATCTTGACGACTTTTCAGGTTCTGCTAAATGGGAGCAGCGTTTGGAGTTACAAGCTAATTTATTTGCTTCATATCTACTTATGCCTCAGAAACCTTTTGTAAATGTTGCTATAACGATCAAGAGTAAACTTGATATTCGTTTAGATCAGCCTTTCTATTTAGATAGGCAAAAGTGCAATATACATGATAGCAATTTGGCAATTACGACACTTTCCAACTATTTCAATGTTTCGAAGAAGGCTGTCAAAGTACGATTGCTTCAAGAACATTTATTGGTAGAACAAAAATAATTTTTGAAGATGAAATCACTTAGTAGAAATTCTCTTTATAAATCCAGGTATTCCATCATCATCCATGAAAGAACTGTCAAGAAATAACCCTTCATTATCCATAGGTCCAAGATAGTCTACTAAACGATTGCCAACATAATCAATAAAATCTATCACCATCGTGTGCACTCCACAATAGGAACAGATCCCAGCGTATCCATTTTCTTGAACATATCTGGCAAGATATGAATGACTGAAGTGTTTTACACATATTTTCTTAATGCCATGTTCGGGAACAATATATCCTCTGCTCCACACTTGCTCCATCTCAATCTGATATTCTTTACAGCGTCCCACATACTTTTTGTTACCAATTATGTCATCTGTGCCTTTCAATGCGGAAACATCTATCACGCAAATTAGTAAATTTTACTGTAGTATATTCTTTCAATATTTCTGAATGCTCTACAAAAAGCTTTATACATTCATCAGGTGAAGATGTGTTTTTTATGTTACCTTCATCGTCTGTATATATGTTCATTGAACGGAAAATCTGATTCTGATTCATAAATTTTTCCATAATAGCAACATCATGACTAGTGAGTCCATCCTCATCAATGATTTTATTAATAATTAATTCTGTAGACGAATGTATATTAAGAGGAACAACTTGATTGTGTGCTATTCTATTAATAAAGACCGATTTGACAGTATTGAACACACGATTATATGCGGAAGCGACATCTTTGATGAGGTCAAACTCAGGACTTCGCATTCGTAGTATATTTTTGATTTTGTTGCACATCGCTACATGTTCCATTTTGCCGAGAGCTTCTCTATCTAAATAATTCTCCCTTATAACTATATCCAAATCACTATAGTCCATCTGATCTATTGAATCAATGAGACTTTTATCCCTCTTCAGTAGTTGTTGCCCGTAGCAGAACTCTACATCCTTGCCTTTATAATCACCATTGAGCTGCACATAATACTGGAACGTACTGAATAGGTCAATGTAACAATATAGAACCTTGCTGTCGTTGATATATGTCTGGCTAAAGAGTTGATAGAGTGTGACGGATAATAGAATAGCTGTCCTTTCAATGACTTGTTTGAAGCACGCCCTCTGTCCAACAGGAGTTTATCTCCCTTGTCCAGCAAAGCTAAAAACGTTGCAAAGATGTCTACAAAAGCAGAGTCCTCTTGCGAAAAAGCTCCACTACACTCCTCACAGAGGATCGTATGAGAGATTAGATGCCCACCTATAGCATTGTGCAAAATATGCTCTCCATGACTCTTACACTGCGTATTTTTGTCTGTAACCACATCGGTTAGTTCCTTATTACATATATAGCATTTCATATGATTTTATTGTTTTTCTTCAAATAATGCAAATTGATGTAAACTTAATGCATAAATTGTGAGGAATGTATACTATTAAATGATCCTTCCAAGAGAATAAAAAACTCATCTGTTTTTCAATGCGAGTGGACACAGATATGTACGAATAAGAGTCTTAATCTTGTCGATGCACATTTTCGCTCTTCCATCAGTAATTATTTGATTTGCCAACTCATTCTTTCTACCGGCAATATACTTGTATTGCTTTCCATCAATAGTGGCAAACAATTGGAAGTCGTGGCGAGTGGTTTCTGTAAGTTTGAAATCGGATATATGCAATCCGTCCTCAGTAGTATAAGGTTCCAGAGCTGTGGGCAGATAGTGCTGCATGTTTATGACATAATCCTCAGGGACAAGTTGTGACAGGTACTGCTCAATTCTATCAGTCCAATATGGGCTCATTTGATATTTTAAAGCGTGGTCATAGAAATGACTGATGGCAAGTGCTACCTCTGAGATTATTTTCTGTTCGTTCTTGATGCTGTTTTCTTTGGCAAACTGAGTGAGGTCGCTAATGGTTATATTGCTACTTTTACCAAGGATTGTCATAGAATGCCCATTCTCATAAGATGCACCATCAAGGTTTGTTGTGAATGTTATATCGTAAGCAGGTGTAATGTGCCAGGCAGCTTTCTCATCCATCATGAATGAGAAGTTCTTGATATGGTCATCCACATTAGCACCTATTACATTGAATACCATTCGACGATATTCCTCTGCAATTTCTGTGGCTGCGATATTCAGCCGGCGACAGGTAGTAAAGAGTTCTTCATAACTGGTGGCATCGGGGCACATGGCTGCTAAGGTCTGTGTGTGAATCTTCTTTCCTTCCTTGCGATCGTAACGCTCCGTAATAAAGTGGTGTTGACCTTCCACCGAAAGAAGTTTAGAAGGCATCATTTTGATTCCGGCTTCAAGCGCCATCTCATAATAAGTCATTTCCACATTGGTGAACGGAAAATCATCACTTTCAGCAAATTTCAATATGTAATAGGTGTACTCCTTGGGCAATGCTATCTGTCCGGAACGTATATCTCCAGTTTCACGGTTGATAGCAATGATAGCTTTGGGATGCTGTCCACCTGCAGATGTGCCCACTTCATATAAACTTTGCAGACTTAATTCTTCTTCAGGGAGCACTATAGCTTCTTCTCTTTCTTGAAACAGCTTTTTAGCAAGCTGATATAAGCTGTCAATCTGAATAGAAGAAGATGTTTCGAGGACTGATTCAGCTGGTGCAAATTCAAGTGCCCCCATACCTCTTTTCCCAATGAATGACAATTTGTCAACAGGTGATAATTGCCTCATGGGTATATGGTTTTGAGCAGCCCATTGTTCAAACACCTTGTTACCCCATCTGTCAGGTAGGGAATCGGCAAGAAATGGAGGAAGCCCTTGAAAGAGTTTTTCTTTATTGCCGATGATCGGGAGTCCTTTGGCTGCATTTCCCTTCACCGAAGTTGTTAAAGGTGCAATGTCTATCCCTTTTTTGATAAAGGATGGATTATAGCTGAAAACGGCTCTGCGATTTCTTTCATCCCAATAGAGCTGACCGACTTCTTCTGCATTCAGCAACACGCGGACTATGTTATTTTGCATGTCTTATTCTTTTAGGCTTATTCTTGATAACTTGTTGCATGGCGTATGGTGATACAGGAATTTCTGGTAGAAGTTCTTGTACATGATCCAAACAGTCTATTGCCCGGAGCAATCCCAAAAAACTACCCATGGTAATATTATATATCTTCCCATTTTCAAACTGGCGTAATGTCACTACACTCATTCCTGCCTTGTCTGCTGCTTCCTGTTGGGTAAGCTGACAAGATAGGCGATATTCCTTAAAACGCTTGCCAAGATGTATGACTATCTCTGCATTTGATAATGCCAATATATTATTCTGTTCATCCATATTACAAAGGTAAACAAATTTACGGTTATTATCAAATGATAACTATAAAAATAAATATATTTATGGTTATATATGAATTAATAGGTTGTGGAAATATGAAATATACATCTGATTGTTGGAATCATGTGGATGTATTTTTCCTTTCGCCAGAGCGCAATTGTTTTACTTCGTTTGACGTAAAAATTGGTTCAAAATAGAAATATGGCTCAAAATAGGATGAATATCTAAGAATAAAGAAATAGAATTTTTAAATGCTAAAATAAGTAAGCTACTCTTTTTGACCAGCTTACTTATGTATATGTAGTTGCTCGGAAGGCTTTACTTACCGATGCAGAAATTTTTAAAGATATTATTAAGTACTTCTCCACTAGTAATAGTGCCTGTAATCTCACCCAACTCACTCAAACACATATGCAAGTCCTCAGCCAATAAATCACCGGGTATGTTGTTTTTTAGTCCGTCTTCAACCTGTTTGATAGCAACAAGCGCACGAGAAAGTGCTTCGTAATGGCGTACATTGGTAACAATGACATCACTTTGTGATATTTGCGGTATTTGGGCAGCTTTTAGCAATAGTTCTTTAAGCTCGGTCGTATGAATTTGTGACTTGGCAGATATGGCTATTTTTGATGCTGGCACATCCTTGAATAAAGATTCAACAGGTGTCAGATCAGTAACCAAATCTATTTTATTGAAAACAATAACAAGCTGCTTTCCCTCACATTTAGGCAATATCTCTGCTTTTAACTTTTCCAACGTTTCAATGGGGCAGGTGACATCCACGATCCAAAGAACTATATCCGCTTGATCAAGCTTCTGAAAAGTACGTTGAATACCAAGATTTTCAATGCGATCGGTTGACCGACGAATGCCTGCCGTATCTATGAAGCGAAACAGAATGCCGTCAATATTGATGGTGTCCTCAATCACATCGCGTGTAGTGCCGTGTATCTCACTCACAATGGCACGTTCTTCACCCACAAGATAATTGAGCAACGTACTTTTTCCGGCATTGGTTTGTCCGATAATGGCAACCGGTACCCCAGTCTTTATGGCATTTCCCAAGCTGAACGTTTCAACTAAATGTGTTATGGTTTTATCAATATATGAAGCTAAGTCCTTGAGGTCGGTACGTGAAGCAAATTCAACATCCTCTTCGCTAAAGTCAAGTTCAAGTTCAATCATAGACGTAAATTTCAAAAGTTTATCGCGAAGTTCTTTCATCTCATCACTGAAATGACCTCTCATTTGGCTCATTGCCAAACGATGCGTAGCGGCAGATGATGAAGCGATAAGATCAGCTACAGCTTCGGCTTGAGTCAAATCCATCTTACCATTGAGAAATGCACGCTGAGTGTACTCACCCGGTTGTGCCATTTTGCATCCGGCATCAATCAACAACTGAATAACACGCTGTAAAATATAGGCGGATCCATGACAAGTGATTTCAACGGAATCTTCCCCTGTATAAGAGTGAGGTGCATGATAGACGCTAACTAGTACGTCATCGATCTCTTCTTGCTTTTCCGGGTCAAATATCCGGCCATAAGTTTGAGTATATCCCTTTTGAATATGCAATAATTTTCCACTAATAATAGGTCTAAATATATGTTCTGCAGCATCAAATGCCTTGGCTCCAGAAACTCTAACTACCCCAATAGCACCTCCTTGCGAGCTGGCGATGGCACAAATGGTCTCTTTATAATTCATTTTTTTATTTTTTTACAAAGATACTTCTTTTTTCTTTTTTCTTTTTATACCTTTGTCATTAATAATGAACGAATTTGATATGACTATGTTTGAAAAAATCAGTGGAGACATTCTGCACGATTATAATTACGTGAGCAAAGTGTGCTATTCTCTATTTGATTCTCTACCTATTTACGGTTACATTATTGATCGAAATCTTATTATCTATGACATTCTTGGTGGCACAAATCCTGAAAAGACACAAAAGGCGAAATTAATGATTGGGGAAAATTCCCGTTTAACGTTGGAACAAACCAATTTGAATCTTTTGACTAAGGCCATTGACCTGAGTATCGTAAACAAGCGTAGAGAGAAAGTGGAATTTTCTGTAGTATACAACAATGAAAAATCATACTACAGTGCTGTAATGAATCCCTTTGAGGATAATAAAGTAATGATGCTGTTGTATTGCATAGATGACAATGTAGCATATGTGAAATCATTAGTAGATGCTAAATTGAAGGCTGAAGAAGATGCTCAAAACAAAATTAATTATTTTGCCAATATGAGCCATGAAATCCGTACACCTTTAAATGCCATAACCGGTTTCGCCGACTTATTGGTAAATGAAACGGATCCAATGATACAGAAGCAGTATACTGAAATTATCAAGAATAACAGCAATATGCTGATGACATTGGTAAATGAGGTACTCAGCCTAAGCCGCGTGGAAAGCGGAAAGACTGAAATGGTTTTTGTGAAAGTGAGAATGGAAGAATTCATTGATGAACTCTCACAAATTCATATGGGTATGATGCCTAAAGGAGTAAAGTTGAAAGTGATACAGCCTAAAGAAAATATCATATTCCGTACAGATCGCAATAGATTGATGGAGGTGATGTTTAATTTTTTATCTAATGCTATAAAACACACACGTAAGGGCTTAATTACCATTGTAATGGAAATTAAAGATAAAAAACTCATATTATCTGTGAAGGACACGGGTGAAGGTATCCCAAAAGAAAAGCAAACATTGGTTTTCGAACGTTTCATCAAAGTGGATGAACATTCAAGCGGTACAGGATTGGGGCTACCGATATGTGATGCAATTGTAAAACGTTTAGGTGGAAAAATTGAATATCAATCTGAAATAGGAAAAGGTTCTACTTTCTCAGTAATTTTTCCATATAATGAAGGAGAGTAATTCTTTTTAGACTAGCATAAGACTTTTTTCGACTTATATGTTCTATTCGGCTATTACTGAGTAGATATTATTTTCATGCCCATATGCTTGATTTTCTTTTAATTAATCTGCATTTATTTTTAATAATGTGTGTTGAATAATGTTTCCATCTCTACTTTAAGTCTTATATACAATAGAAACATTTATTAGTTATTAGAGGTTGTTGCATGTCTTTTATTTCACTGTATTTTCATTTTATACATACATTTTTATCAAAAAACGCAATATTAAGGTCATTTCACATAGTCATCCATCTATAAAATTGTCTTAATTTTGTAAATGCAAGAATAATTCTACGTTTGTATGTAGACATTTCTGATTCTAATGATTATGATTGTTACCTTATAACTAGCTAATATTATGAAGAACAGAACGAAGTGTTTGTTGTTGATGTCTTTTTGTGTATGTATTTCTGTGAACGGAGCAATTAACCGTCAAAAGGTAGTGATGCGTAATGCTCCGCTTGTTTTGAAATATGATTCGCTTTCCCCATTTTCAGTGGGTAATGGTGAGTTTTGTTTCACTACGGATATTACCGGACTACAATCTTTTCCCAATGCCTACAAAAACGGAATTCCATTGGGAACTATGTCGCAATGGGGGTGGCATTCTTTTGCTAATCCAAAACATCTGACTCCGAATGAGACTTTGAAAAGTTATAATTTTAGAGGGCATGATGAATTATACGCTGTACCATTTAATGAACCGGGGCGTTCGCATGATGCCGGAGAGTGGTTCAGAGCAAACCCAAACCGAATGCATTTGGGTGTGGTGGGATTTGCTTTTAAGAATGGAAAGAAACAGATTGCCCAGATCGAAGAAATCAAAAATATACATCAGCGTTTGAACTTGTGGAATGGCTGCATTGAAAGCAATTACACATGTATGAATAGACCAATGAATGTAAGTACTTGGTGTGATCCTGAAAGAGATCAAATGATGTGTAGATTTGCTTCAAAACTAATAAACGAAGGCAAGCTATCTGTTGTTTTTCGTTTCCCTTATCCTACAGGAAAGCATACTGATGATGCATGTAGTTGGACAGTTAATAAAGGTAACCAGACAAACATCTGTAAAAAAGGCAACAATTATGTGGTGCTAAAACGTCAGGTGGACAAATCAGTCTACTATGTGATTGTAAAATGGATTGGCAAAGGCCTTTTCAAGGAAACCGGTCTTAATAACTTTCAACTGATACCAAAGAATGAAACTTTTTCTTTTTCATGCGCATTTACAGAGGCATTGCCTTCAGCATTGATCTCTGACGTGAATGTACCTCAGCGCAGTGCCGAATATTGGGAAAAATTTTGGACAAAGGGTGGAATGATTGATTGTAGTGGTTCTACTTCACCACAAGCTCGTGAGTTGGAACGTAGGGTTGTGTTATCACAATATTTGCTGGCTATACAATGTGCCGGAGACACACCCCCACAAGAAACAGGACTCACATACAACAGTTGGTTTGGTAAATTCCATTTGGAAATGACTTGGTGGCACGAAGCGTGGTTGGCTTTATGGGGACATACCGATATGCTGGAACGTGTAATGGGATGGTATGAGAAAGTAGCGCCGGCTGCTCATGATATTGCACATCGCCAAAAATTCAATGGCATACGCTGGATGAAGATGACGGATCCTAGTGGAACCGAAGCTCCTTCAAAAGTCGGGTCATTTCTAATATGGCAACAACCTCATTATATTTATTTGGCCGAATTAATTTACAGGAGTAATCCGTCAACAGCGGTTTTACGTAAATATAATAAATTGGTGCAGGAAACAGCCGACTTTATGGATTCGTTTGCTACATATGATAGTGTACATGACAGATATGTGCTGAAGGGAATCATCCCTGCTCAAGAAACTTTGCGTGCGGATCGCACCGTGAATCCTCCTTTCGAACTTTCTTATTGGCATTATGCATTGGAAGTGGCTCAACAATGGAAAGAAAGACTTGGGGAAAAGCGTGATGCTCATAGAGACAAAGTCATAGCCAAACTGTCACCCTTGGCTGAAAAAGAAGGATTATATCTAGCAGCTGAGAGCGAACCTGATACATACAAAAATATTAAAATGACTTCTGATCATCCGGCTGTTTTGGGTGCACTTGGCATCTTACCTTGGAGCAAAAAGCAGGTGGATCTGTCAATAATGGGAAACACATTCGATTGGGTAATGAAGAACTGGAATTGGAACGAAACGTGGGGATGGGATTTTCCCATGGTTGCTATGACAGCGACCCGACTTGGCAGACCCCAAGATGCTATAAATTCATTACTCATGCCGCAGCGTACGAATACTTATCTAAACAACGGTCATAACTTTCAAGATCAACGACTGCGTATTTACTTACCGGGCAATGGGGGACTACTGACTGCAGTGGCGTTGATGTGTGCAGGCTGGGACGGATGTAATGTAAAAAATCCCGGTATTCCCAATGACAGTACTTGGCACATACAATGGGAAGGGATAAGGCAATTACCATAAAACTATCAAAAACTAATAATATCAATTAAATCTTTTACAAAATGAAAAACATACTTATGCGGAGATGGGCAATCTCTGTCACTTGTTTTATGCTCCTATTTTTGGTATCATGCCAAAGTGAGCTGGACAAGTATTATGAATTGCCCGGATGGTTGAAAGGCAATGCGTGGGAAGTTCTCGAAGCAAAGGGCAACTACACGCTCTTCCTACAAGGAGTAGAAAAAGTGGGTTATAAAACCTTGGTAAATGGTAAGGGTGAGATGACCGTTATGGCACCTACAGATTCGGCTTTTCAAGTGTATATGAAAGACAAAGGGTACTCGTCAATGGATGAATGGTATTCAAAAGATCCACAAGGACTATCAAACCTTATTACTTATCATCTTATCTATTATTCATTTGACAAAGATCGCTTTATGAACTATAAGCCCAATGGTGCCGAATCGGATAAAAACAATTTGGAAGCGGGACTTTATTTTAAGTTTAGGACAAAAAGCAGAGATCTGACTGAAACGGTTGTTGATCCTATAACCGGAAAAACAATAAAGGTTCTTCACAAGGAAAAATTCTTACCTGTCTTGAGCGAAAATATCTTTAAGACAAAGTTGATTGATGCTAAGACTAACTATGAGTATTTTTATCCTCAAACAAAATGGAACGGAACCGGAGGATTTATGGTTTCGAATGCACCGGTTGGTGAATATGCCGTCATAACAGATAATGGTTATGTATACAGCTTGAATAAAGTATTGGAACCATTATCCACTGTATACAATACAATGCAGAGTAATAGCGACTATTCATTGTTCTCAAACATCTACGACAAATTTGTTTCATACCAATACGATGCTCAAGGAACAGCTAATTACGGCAAAGGTGATTCTTTGTATTTGCACTATTTCACCTCTTTGCCTCAATTAGCATCGGAATGGTCTGTAAATGGTACAGGTGATTACGAGCAACTTGCTCCATTGGCAAAGAACGGTTTCAATGCTTTTGCACCAAGTAATGCTTCATTAACTGATTTCTTTAATAACTTCTTTAAACCATATGGTTATGAATCCATTACGGATGTGAATCTTTTACCTTTAATGATTTTGTCAGCAAGTCATGTCTCTACTGGGTCTCTGGTGTTTCCCGATGAAATAAAAGGAGGAAAAGTACTTGCTAATGACGGGTCTGTCGTTAATTTTGATGTAACAAGCGTAAATACGGCATCCATATGCTCAAATGGTTGCTTTTATGGATTGAAGGGGATGATTACTTCGCCTTATTTCACAAGCGTATCAGGAGCTGTTCTTCAAAATCCCAATTATAGCATTTTCTCTAAAATGCTCGCTTCTACAGGATTTCTAACATCACTCATAAGTCAAAGTTTGAACTTTACTTTGTTTATTCCTTCAAATGCGACTCTGCTGAATTATACTCATCCTGAAGGGCGTGAAATACGGTATGTAAATGGAACTCCAAAGATTTACGGTACAGATGAAATTCAAGTGACTGGTGATGATGTTGATTGGATGACAATGAAAAATGCCATGATGAAAGGACTAAGTGGTTCATGCATTGGTACTAAACTGATAACATCAATAGGGGATAGCAAAATATACCGCACTATTAATAGCTTTGACTATGTGTATGTGAATGGAAGCAAAATATATTCAACGCATGCTTATAACACTGGTGCGTCATCAGATGGTGTTCCCTCTCTTGAGAAAATTAGCGGTGACTGGACAAATGGCAATACATACAAACAAAGTGGCGATGTGTCATCCATGATTTCAGAGCCTCGTACTTTTAAGACTATTCTTACTACAAATCCGGCAGATGCAGAATTGCCTTCATCATATGTACGTTTCCGTTCATTATTCAATTTAAGTGGACTGAATACTACAATACCGGCAATGAGCTTCATGCAAGGTGAACGTTTTATTGCACTTATTCCTAATGAAACAGCAATAAATGCGGGAATTAATTCAAAAGAAATCCCAACAAGCCCAGCCTCAGCTGTAGCGAGTTATGTAAAAGGATATTTCATAAGTGTTCCTCAAAGTGGATTGACTGACTATTTATTCCCTGGACAAAACACTCAAGGTACTTTGGTGACTTACAAAATAAAGAGTGATGGCTCCTATGAACCTTGTAACCTGACTTATAAAAGTACGGCAGCAGGCATTACAATATCAGGTAAGACTAAGACGGTGAATGTGACGGACTTTTTCCCACATATCTATGAAGACGGAGCTGCATACATGATAGATGGCTTGCTTGATGTAGAATAAGAAACTTTACAAGATAAAAGAAATGCGAAAAAAAATAATAATATTGGTACTGCAAGCAATGATTTGCTCTATAGCTGTTGCACAAACTGTGCTTACAGGTACCGTGAAAGACAAAACGACATTAGAACCCTTGATTGGTGCAAATATTTTTGTAATGAATGAAAATAATCGCTCATTGCAAGGTGCTGCTGTAGATATTAATGGAGAATACCACATAGCAATTCCTAATAACCAAAACAAACTGACTATTGTATTCTCTTTTGTAGGGTACAAAACGCTGAAAGTGAAATATACCGGTCAACCTACTATTAATGCTCTGATGGAGGATGAAAGTAATTCAATTCAAGGTGTGGAAGTGGTAGCAAAGCATCTGGATAAGGACCAGTTTGGCATATCACGCCGTGAAATGGTTTCTGCTACACAAAAAGTGAATTTAGATGTTGCAACGGCTCCCGTGACAAGTCTTGCAGATGCCCTACAAGGGGCAATGGCAAACGTTGATATATTAACACAAGCCGATCCAGGTACAAAAAGCCAAATACGTATTCGTGGAATTAATACACTGAACGGTTCGGCCGATCCATTGTTTGTCGTAGATGGAGTACCACTGCCTGTGACTGTGCCATCGGATGTGAATCTTGCCACGGCAAATACAGATGACTATAGCCAAATTCTAAATATATCTCCAAATGACATTGAATCGATTGAAGTACTGAAAGATGCTGCGGCTACAGCCATTTGGGGGTCAAAAGGTGCAAATGGTGTGCTATTAATAAAAACAAAAACCGGACACAAAGGAAAAATCCAATTTTCATTTTCAACCAAATATGAAATACGAAAAGAAGGGAATTCTATACCCGTATTAAATAGTAGCCAATACGTGTCTTTGCTGCAAGATGAATTATGGAATTCTATTAACGATTTAGGGTATAATACCAGTCCAGCCAACACCTATATTGACTTGCTCTCCAATAATCAACAAATCAATTTTGATCCTACATACAAATATTTTAATGAATTTAATGTGGATACGGATTGGCAAAAGGAAGTAACTAAAACAGCACATTCATCAGATAATAACTTTTCTTTGTCAGGGGGTGGAGAGAAAGCAGACTATCTTTTATCTCTAGGTTATTTGAACGAAACAGGTACAGCGATCGGCACGAAATATAATCGTTTTAACCTGATGTACAACATGGATTACAGATTCTCAAATAAATTGGATGTATCGGCACGATTTAATTTCACAAGTGGTAGTAGAGATGCATCTTATACCGATGGGCAACTTGATACATCTCCACGTGGGCAGGCTTTTATAAAAATGCCTAACATGAGCCCATACTATATAGACTCAAATGGTAAACGTACCAATCAATATTTTACACCTTACATCGAAAATGATTTGCAAGGAACATATGCTAGTACCAGTAACTATAATCCTGTAGCATTGGTTCATGAAGCTACCAATAATACGAAATCCACAAACGGCAGAATGATATTTGTATTGCATTACAAATTCTTAAAAAATTTCGATTATTACGGAACGGTGGGACTCAATATTACAGCAAACCGTATGAAAAAATACTTGCCGAACTCCGTTACGGGTGTAGAATGGACTAGTAAATATTTTAATTTAAGTACGGATGCAACTAGTGATGTCTTCTATCTAACTACAGAAAATAGATTTTTATACAATAAACAGTTTAATGCAAACAATAAGCTAATTATTGCCGGACGATTTACAACTGAAGACGAAATTAACTCAAGTTATACAAGTACAACTAGTGGAAACTCCAGTGGAAGCATAACTGATCCTACATCCGGAAATACTATTAATTCATTAAGCAATGGACGGTCTGAAACACGAAATATGTCTGGTAATATGCAATTTCACTATGACTTTTTCAATCGCTATATGTTTGATGCCGGCTATAATGTTGAAGCCAATTCAAGTATGGCTGCAAAGGGTCGCTGGGGCGGATTCCCTACAGTTGGTGTTGCATGGATATTCGGTGATGAGAAAGCCTTGTCAAAGCAAAAAATTATGAGCAATGGCAAAATTCGTTTAAGTTGGGGAGAGACAGGAAATGCACCTAGTGGAGCGTATCCATATATCGGCGTATTCAAACCACAAACTACCAACTACGGAGACATGAAGGCTGTTTATCCCTCATCCATTGAATTGGATAATTTGAAATGGGAAATTACATCAAAAACAAATATTGGTCTTGATATGGGATTCATGAAAGATAGATTGCTGTTAAGCCTGGATTTATATAAGAATCGCACACGTAACTTACTACAAAAAAATGTTTCAATTCCTAGTTCTACCGGTTATTCTTCAGTTGCATGGTACAATAGCGGAAAAATGGAAAATACCGGATGGGAATTAAGTGGCAGTTATGACGCTTTTCGTAACAAGAACTGGACTGTAAGTCTTAATTTCAATATTTCACAAAACAAGAACAAAGTGATAGATATTCCTTCCAATTTGTATAGTGGCGATGGAAGTGACACAAGTGATGGTAATACAAGTGCATCCTACACTTTTGGTAATGGTAATTATGCATGTAAGGTGGTTCCTGGTGATCCGTTAGGCTCTTTTTATGGGTACAAATGCTTGGGCGTTTATCAAAATGTACAAGAAACTTATGCTAAAGATAACGGTGGAAATTTAATTCACGACGTTGATGGAAGCCCTGTAGTAATGCAAAATGGTACTCAAAAAGTATATCCGGGTGATGCGAAATACAAGGATCAAAATGGAGATGGCGTGATAGATAAATATGACATCGTATATCTGGGAAATAGTAACCCGACAGTTACCGGAGGATTTGGATTTGTTGTCAGATACAAACAAGTTTCACTCATCGCCAACTTCTTTGGACGTGGGGGACAAAAGGTTATAAATAGTGCGCGAATGAATCTTGAAAATATGTATGGTGCAAATAACCAAAGTCGTGCTACACTGACAAGATGGCGTAGAGAAGGAGACAATACAATGATCCCCAGAGCATTATATGGACGAGGATACAATTATTTGGGATCAGATCGATTTGTAGAGGATGCTTCTTTCTTAAAATTGAAAACCTTGACTGTTAAATGGGCATTACCAATGAAGCTAATTAATAGATGGGGATTGAACCGTATGGATTTCTATTGTACTGCATATAATCTATATACGTGGACCAAGTATAAAGGACAAGATCCTGAAATCAGTCTCTCTACAACAAGTGGTATATTTCAATTGGCCAAAGATGGCGCAACAACTCCGAAGCCACTTCAAATTGCGTTTGGTTTAAATCTGGGATTTTAAAAGGATAAGAATATGAATAAAATAGTGAAATATATATTGGTTACCATCCTTATGGGCACAGCTTTGAGCTCTTGCAGTCTTACGCTTTTGCCTGAGGATGAACAAACCAGCCAAAAATATTGGAATACAAAGGAAGAAGTCGAAGCCGTATTAGGCTCGGGTTATTACTATTTACGCTCATCAGTGGAACAGACATTTATGTGGGGTGAGGCCCGTGGCAATGGCATTAGTTTCCTTAGCAGCGGTGATACATATACTGCAGCCGGATTGAAATTACGACAAATGGATATTCTGCCAAGCAATACGCTTACAGATTGGGGCGGCATGTATAAAGTTATTAATATGGCCAACTCTGTGATCAAATATGCTCCGTCTGTGGTAGAAAAGGATGCATCGTTCAATGAGAGTGTAATGAAATCATATTTAAGCGAAGCTTATTTTCAAAGAGCATTAGCTTATTTCTATCTCGTACGCACATTTAAGAAAGTGCCTTATGTGACAGAACCATATGTAACGGATAAAAATCCTTATAAAATACCTCAAAGTGATGGTGACTCTATCTTAAATGCTTGTCTGAATGATTTAAAAGGCTCATTGGAATCGGCTAAAGAATATTTCCCCGAGACTGATGTCTCTAATTCCATTAACAGTAAGGGACGTGCCACACGTTGGGCGATAACTTCTTTAATGGCCGACATAAACCTCTGGTTAGGTAATTACAACAATGCAATAAACGAATGTGATTCTGTTATTAATTCGGGACGTATCGGTTTGATTAGTGGGTCATCTTGGTTTACTAATTTCTTCCCGGGCAACAGTAATGAAAGTATCTTCGAGTTGCAATACAACTATGACTTAGGACAGACAAATAGCTTCATGACATGGTTTTATAATGGAGCAAGCACTTACTATGAGCCAAGTTCTTATTCTATATCGTTATATTCTGATGAAGATATACGTGGAGAAAATGCGACATATTATAATGGTCTATTCTGGAAATATGCCGGACGTGATCAAGCCGGTACAACCCGTTTGAGCACAGAATATGATCAAAATTTCATTGTTTATCGTTTGGCTGAGATTTATCTGATTAAGGCCGAAGCTGAGATTATGGCCGATCAGCCCGATAATGCAGCAAATGATATCAATACGATACGTAACCGTGCAGGATTATCTTCTATATCAAGTAGTAGCTCCAAATCGACAATGTTGAATGTATTGCTGACTGAAAGGCAACGTGAATTCTGCGGAGAAGCAAAAAATTGGTTTGATTTGTTGCGTATCGCTCATAGAGACAACTTTACGACTTATAAATCGATGATTATCGAACAAATAGTATTGTGGTCGGGTAGTGCCAATAATGAGGCCTTGATTCGTTCTAAACTGAATAATGGCAATGCTTGGTATTTACCTATCAATGCTACTGAACTGGAACGTAATACATTACTTAAACAAAATGAAGCATATGAAAATTTGTAAAACGATAACGACAAAAATAGTTAGCTTGATCTTTGTGTTGCTGGCAATAGCAGCATGCAATGATCCATATTCGGGTCAAAGCTACACAACAATTAAAACTGAAGATTTACCCATTGCAAGCTATCTGAGTACAAAAGCAGAAAGCTTCTCATTATGGACAGCTTTACTCAAGTACACTGATCTATATAATACCCTGAATTTACAGGACAATTATACTTGTTTTGTCCCTAATGATTCAGCAATGAATGTTTATTTAAAAGCAAATGGATATAATACCGTTACTGATATAAACCTGAATACAGCAAAAAACTTAGTGAAATATCATATTATTAAAGGAAAGGTATATACACAAAGTGATTTTGATGACGGTATTATTCCTGATACGACAGCAACAGGAGATTTTTTGACAATGAGCATATCGGATGCGGCAGTCTTCTATGTAAATGAAGAAGCAGCAATTGTGAGCCATGCATCACCTTCCAACGGACAAGTACATGTGATAAACAAAGTACTAACTCCTATAACTCGAACAATCGCTCAAGAATTGGATAATAATACTTTTTCCATATTTGCTGCAGCAATAAAAGAAACAGGGTATTACGATCCTCTAAATACATTGCATAAATATTATACAGCTTTTGCTGTGCCTGACTCTGTATATAATACAGCCGGAATAAAATCTATAAGCGATTTGAAATCATGGCTTACAGTTCAAGATGCAGCAGATGGAGATTCTGCATTGTATAAATATATTGGTTATCACTTGATGTCAGAACAGGATTCATATAACGAATTGACAACATTCAGCGGCAGCAATACTTCTAAGAATTTGTCTACGATGGCAACTAATGAATTAATCACCGTAAGCGAAATAAGCAACATTCTCTATTTCAACTACAATTTAAATAATTCAAATAATGTTTCCATCTTACGCAAGAATCTATCATGCAAAAACGGCATGGTGCATGTTATCAACGGGATCATGCCTATTGAAGCGCCTAAGGCCACAACTACAACATGGGAATTCACAGCGTATTCGGAACTAGCAACATTATTCAGCAGCGTCTACAGATTGAAAACTTTGACAGCTTCTTCTCTCAATTATATCACATCCGGTCAAGTTAGTTGCTATGAATGGGAGAGTGTACCTAGTTATTATGCGGATAATGCTGTTGCTTATTATGTACCTATAAAAAGTAATAGCTTGATGCAAAAAGCTACGAATTACGATTATTTATATCTGGATTTGGGGCAATTTGGATGGATAAAAATGACGACAAGCACTATTGTAAAAGGTACATACACAATGACTATAAACCATTACAATCCACACTCTTCAAGCGGCATAGCACAACTGACATTTATAATAGATGGTATAGAACGTGGGACCGTACAAACAATGGGATCGTCTACAACAACCGATCAATATTTGACAAAAAGTCTAGGCACTATCACATTTACGGAAACAAAACCTCATGTGATAAAGATTATGGCTGCTGACAATAATCCTTCTTATTTAGATGGCATTACATTTACACCTGTTAATTGATTTTATTATGAAAAAGAACTTTATATTATTAGCTTTTTCTCTGCTGTTAATAGCTTGTTCAAATGATTGGGATTCCTATTATCATGGAACAAATAGTGGTGAAGAGTATTTAAATGAAACAGTTGAACAGTTTTTTAAATCTCATCCGGAATATTCTACATTCTATGGTGAATTGAAAAATTGTGGACTGGATACAGTGCTAACAAGAGACCAACAACTTACGATATGGGCAGTTGATAATGATGGCATGGGCAAAGCATCATATACAAAAGGTGACACATTAAGAATGAAGTACCATATAAATCATCTAGCCTTTACGCAAAGTGATCTGAAAGACGGTCTACGCTTAAAATCGTTAAACGGTGTGTACCTTCAAATATCCAAAAAGAATGATTCTTTATTTGTGAACTCGTCTCAGATATTAGAATCGTTTAGATTGAAGGATGGAGTGGTGCATTGTATATCATCATTGATGAAATCACGTATTAGCCTATATGATTACATCCGTACATTGGATAATGATCATTCAATCATACGTGACTCTATCATGAAAGACTGCAAGCATCTGTTTGACAAAGCAAACAGTACACCTATTGGAGTGGATAAAACAGGTAATACAGTATATGACTCTGCATTTTATGTATATCACCCATATTTCTCAACAATAGACTTTCACTCGGAATTCACCCAAGTGACTTTCTTATTACCAAGCAACAAAGTGATTAATCAATGTTTTGCTGATCTTACAGAAAGCTTCAATGATATGGGAAAAGGCAATCTAGGGAAGAGTGATACAGTCACTGCAATGAGTTGGATCAAACAAGCTTTATTCTACAGTGGAACACTTGCATCTTCAAGTTTCACATCAGCTGATATCTCATCGGTGTTCAGTAAGCTATGGCGTCCAACAGCACAAAAAGTGGATTTGGATAATCCTGTTGAACTAAGCAACGGACGTTTGTATAATATTACCAAATTGCACGTTCCAAATAACGTGATGATTTCACGTATAAAGTCTTATATGTATTATTGGAATTTCTTACCGGATAATCAAAAATACACAACTTATCAATTTAAAGGGACTCTTGATGATACAAATTTACCAGGTAGCGTAAGTGTATACACTGATTCTCAGACTCCTAAACCGTCTGTCATGCCATATTATTATACATTGAATGTATCTGGTAATCCAAACAGTAGTAATGAATTTTCTTGTGAATTTCCCCCGCTACAACTAGATACTTTAGCAAATGGAAGTATCGTAGCTTCAACGATGAAAGTGCCCGTAGGAGAGTATAATTTATATATGGGATTTCACAGTACCGGACATCCATTTATTGATGTCTATTTCAATAACATTAAAGTAAATAATTCACCATTACAGATCTCCCTGTCAAATCCATGGAACTTTGATCGTGTAAATGAAACTGAATCTGACAGAATAAAAGGAGGAACAAAGAAATGGGACGGACTTGGAGGTTCCGTTGGTGTTGTCAATGTAACTAGTGATGATGGAAGCGGATTAGCTACGTTTAAGATTAAAATCAAATTTAATAAACTTGATTCAAAAAGTGCTCCTAAAACATTGCGTATGTACCACTGGGCTTTGAAACCGACATCTAATAATTATTAAAAAAGTTGAGTATGAAAAGAAAAAATATACTGAGTATCTTGTTGGCATTAGGAATAAGCTTATCTGCTTTTAGCCAGGCTACAGGGTATAAATTAAACGGAATTGTTGTGGAACCTTTACATAACCGACCGATACCGGGAGCTGTGATCAGTATCACCGGTCTCAAGCAATCGGTTACAACAACTGAAGACGGAACCTTTTCCGTCATTTTACCTGAAAATAAAGGAGAAGTAAGTGTGTGGTCTCCAGGATATGAGACCAATATACAGCCTATCATGAAACGTTCATCTATGCGGTTCGTAATGACACGTGACGATAAACTAAAGCAAACGGCTGTAAACGCTCTCAGCAAAAAGGCCATTCTGCCACATTATAATAGTGTGACTCAAGCATTAAAAAACATTCCAGGAGCGCAAGTTATAGACATGAGCGGAATGCCGGGAGAGGGTAGTTTTGTAAGTTTTAGAGGTTTGAATACAATAACAAGTGAAAGTTCTCCTCTATATGTAGTGAATGGTGTGCCATATATGCCGGATAATGAACAGAGTGGGATTATTGGAGGATACACAAAAGATGTTTTGGGGTTATTCGATGCTCATGATATCGAGAGTATAGTTATGCTGAAGGGTACTGATGCGGCAAAATACGGATCATTAGGCTCCAATGGCGTTATTTTAATTGAGACAGATAAAGCCGTTGATTTAGATACAAAAGTCGAATATTCCGGTCAATATGGTATTGACTGGAATCAAAGCAAGTTACCTGTATTAGGGGTTGATGGATATAAAGATTATATAAGTTCTGTGGCTCTTACAAAATATACCGATATGGCAAATGTATTAAGTGTATTTCCATATTTGGTAGATGATCCTGATTATTACTACAAATATCTTTACAATAACAATACGGACTGGCAGAATACCATATATAAACCAGCTTTTAATACGAATAACGTATTGAAAATAAAAGGAGGGGATGCCATTGCCAAATATGATTTTTCACTTGGTTATTCTCGTCGTGGAGGACAGGTTGAGGGAACTCATAGTGATAAATATTATGCTCGATTGAATTGCGATGTAAACTTTAGCCGTAAAGTATCACTTTTTGCGACATTGTCGATGTCTTATACAAAGAATCAATTACAGGAACAAGGACTAATTTCACAAACAAATCCATTGTTGGCTGCATTGAAAAAGGGGCCATTGTTCTCTCCTCATAAAAAGGATGCCAACAATAATTTGTTGCCGGATTATGCTACCATTCGTGATGATGATGGCAATTTAATTGTAAATAACTCAGTAAGCAATCCTTTAGCAATTGTAAATGATTTAAATATGGAAGATCGTATTTATGACATATTGCTTACTACAGGTTTAAAATACAAGGTTACGCAAGACTTTTCATTAGACGCTACTGGAGGACTTTATTATAACTACGCTGATGAAAAAGGATTCATACCAGGAGTTTCTAATAAAACGATAATGCCTAGTGATGATCAGGTTGCTGATAATACTGTACGTGCAGCTGAAAAAGAAACAATGAACTTCTATTTCAAAATAAATGGAGATTACCAAAAAATATTCAATAAAGTGCATGCATTAAATGCTTCATTAGGAGCACAAATGACAATCAATTCTACTGAATATGATGCGGGACAAGGCATAAATACCTCCAGCGATTTCTATAAAACATTGTATTACACATCCGCATCGGGTGGGCGTAAAGTTTGGGGATATAATAATAAATTGAATTGGCTCAGCTTTTATGCTACAGGGCAATATACTTGGAATCACTTATTAGGAACAGGTATAACTCTTTCTGCTGACGGAGCTTCATCTGTTGGAGATGATACAAATCGATTTACAGTTTATCCTGCAATAAACGCTACGTGGTATGCATCTAATTCCCCATGGCTGAGAGATCTTACTTGGCTGAACAAACTGAATATCAAAGCAGACTACACCATCACCGGAAATAGTAGATATGCTTCAACTTTGAGCAAATATTATTATGTAAATAATATCTACCGTAGCATTTCAGGTGTTGCACGTGCAGGCATTCCAAATACGAAAATGAAACCTGAAAGAAACAAAACTCTTGATTTGGGACTAGATATGACCTTATTGAATAATCGCATAGATTTGACATTCGATTACTACAATACACGCAACGAAAATTTAATAATGCCTCAAGCCATTTCATCAGCTTATGGAACAGATTGCATGTATGATAATTTAGCGAAAACAAAGAATACAGGTATTGAACTAGGCTTACAAGTTGCTCTTATTCAAAGCAAAAATATAAATTGGTATGTTGGTGGTACGCTGGCCAAAAACAAAAATAGGGTTGTAAGTTTAGGCGGACAAGAGAATATGGTAATCAATAACAGTGATGGATCTGCTGTTGTAACGGAAGTCGGTCATCCTGCTTATAGTTTTTACGGTTATCAAACAAAAGGCATATTGGCCTCTGATGCAGAAGCAACTGCGGCAGGACTCACAAGCTATAACGGTACATCGTTTAAGGCTGGAGACGTACATTTTGTAGATCAAAACAATGATGGTGTTATTGATGATAAAGATCGTGTAGCTCTAGGTAATGCTGATCCAGTTTATTTTGGAATGTTTTTCACAAATATACAGTATAAGGGTTTTAAGCTGCAAGCTATATTCAACTATAGTAAAGGAAATAAAATGTATAATGCTCTGAGAAGAAATATGGAAAGCATGAGTGATTTCACAAATCAATTATCATCAGTTACTCGTAGATGGTTCTATCAGGGACAACAAACAGATATGCCTAAAGCTGAATACGGTGATCCGATGGGAAATAATAGATTCTCTAACAGATACATTGAAGATGCCTCTTTTATCAAACTAAAGGATGTAATACTTAGTTATACATTTAAATTTATGGGAAGTACTACAGTATATGTCAGTGGACAAAATTTGTGGACAAGTACAAAATATTTGGGACTTGACCCTGAAAATGCATACTCTTATGATGCATCATTACGCGGATTTGATTATGGGAAGATAGCATTACCGATATCTTTCAGATTCGGATTTAATATTCAATTCTAAAGAAGCAAAGAAATGAAAAAAATTAAATATATATTGAGTGCTCTATTCTTAGGAGCAATGATGACCGGTTGTTCTGATTTATTTAATCCTGACAATGATAGTATCTTATTGGAAAAAGATTATCCTAGTGACAAAACTGAATTATTAGCAGGATTCTGGGGCATTGCACAAAAAGTACAATCCGTTGCTGATCAAAGTATATACTTAGAAGGGTTAAGAGGTGATTTACTTGAACCTACAGATAATGCACCGCAATGGGTTTGGGATATCTATAATTACAAAGATGTGAGTGATGGATCTCTCAAAAATAATTCGTTGGCTGACCCTAAAGGATATTATAGTATCATTCTTAACTGCAATGATTACTTGGTGCATCTCAAAAAGTTCTATGTAGCTAACCCCAATGTCATTACGGAGGCTAAATACAAAGGATTGATTGGAGGTACATTACGTTACAAAGCATGGGCATATTTAATGCTTGCAAAAGTGTATGGTCAAGCTGTTTATTTTGATGATGTGCTTGCTTCCTATCAAGATATTAGCAAATATCCGGTTTATACATTTGATCAGATTATCAATAAGTGCATTGATTTAATTGAAACCGGAACAGACGGCATTGATGGCAAAGGTACAATATCATGGCAAATTGATGAGGATCTATATCCGGGAAACGCAGCAACAGGTGTGTCAACTAATGCTGCAGAAATGACATGGAATCGTATTTGTCCTACCTACCAATGCTTATTGGCGGAACTGTATCTTTGGAAAGCATCAGAAAGTACAGAAAGTGCTGATACCAAACAAACCGATTATTTAAATGCATGGACGAACTGTGTATCAATGATTACCCTAGGTGGAACTGAAGATTGCTACCAAATGAACTTAAGTGAATATAATAACGAATGGAGCGGTTTTTTCGGAACACAAAACATGACCCGCATGGAGCATATCTGCGTAGCATTTTATGACTACCAAAACAATCAAACCAACCATGTTGAAGAATATTTAAGTAATATCAGTCCCAATAAATATTATATGCGCCCTACGACTGTAGGAATGAATGCATTCCATAATCAACTTCAAACAGATGGCACTTATTCTGAAGATAAATATCGTGGTTTAGGAAAAACATATAAGCAAAATAATGGAGACTGGGTACTTTATAAATATATGAGCGGTTATACAAGTTCTACAACATCCTATAGAAATGATGCACTGGTGCCGATATATAGAGCAGCAGATATTCATACATTTCTTGCCGAGTCTTTAATCGGTATGGGACGGTTTGAAGAAGCATTGACTTTTCTTAATGGAGGAATAAAGTCCTATTATGATAGTAATGCCGGTGCATGGACAGACGTTTTTGCAAATAAAGGTTATCCGACTTCACTTTATGTCACCTCTAAAAGTGGAAATGGATCCAGCCAAGGTATAAGAGGGCGGGTCACATTAGGAGCATTGGGCACTTCCGTTTTATCAACTCCAAGTGTCATCGTTGATAATGACAAGCAATATTTGGATAGCATCTTGGTTCAAGAAACTCGTTTGGAATCAGCTGGAGAAAGTCGTTCCTATTATTCCATGCAACGTATGTTTCGTAAGTGGGGAGATACCGCACGTAAGAATTGGGCTGATATTGTAGCTTCAAAATATTCCAACGGATATGCTTCAACCATTAAAAGCAGACTTGAAAATAGTAATGACGGATGGTTTATTAAATACGGATTGAAATAAAATATAAAATTACTCGTTAATAATAGAAAGGGATGCTACCACTTGGAGATATCCCTTTCATTATTATATTAATTGAAACATGAAAAAATACATCATTTCATTGATAATAATATTGTTTGCGCTAGCATCATCTTTGTCAGCACAAACAACACCATGGCACAATGTTCGACGCATATTGAGGTATACTCCTGAAGATGGGGATTTTGTAATTGTAAATGGAAAGATCAAGCAAAACCGTGCGCTATATGGAGGAAGCACGGCTTTTAGAGTAGAGACAGGTGATGTTCCCGAATTTGCACTAGCTTTTCCTGAGATGGGTGGAAACCTACATTTTGGCATTATAAAAGGTGAAAATGTAATACAATTAAATGATGCTAAGCGTATTGAAGCTCATTATGGTGGGGGACGCAAATTCTATATCATAAATGATCCTATATTAGGAAAAGGAAAACTAATTATCGAAGTTGTTGCACAAAACAATACAGAAGGGATGATTGTAAAAATAAAGCCGGAAAATATTCCTTCCGACGTTATGCTTACATGGATCTTTGGAGGGGCATCTAATACAAAATTTCATCGCCAAGGGGATCTAGGCGTTGATTCTCCAGACTGCTATGATCTGAGACCTGAATATTGCAAAGAGAATAAGTATTACATTGAAAGAAATCACTTTGTGTTGAATACCGGAGGCAAGAAGAGCAAATTCATCGAAGGTATTGTACCTGATGACATTTTACATAATACGAATTTTAATTGGATTGAAGGAAAAACGAAATTAAAAGACATCTGCTACTTCATGATAAGAGGTAAAGAGGATGCATCTAGTGCTTCAAGTATAAATTTTCCTTCAGAAAATAAAAACGAAATAGAGCACCTTTTTGATATTGCATTATCAGAAGCTATTAGCAAAGCCAATACTTTGCAATTCCATACTCCTGATCCATACTTCAACACATTAGGAAGTGATATAAGTATGGCTGCGGATGGAATTTGGCAACCGAATGTCTGGTTGCATGGAGCCATAGGTTGGAGAATGCCACTATGCGGATGGAGAGCGGCTTATACAGGAGATGTTTTGGGTATGCATGAAAAGACACGACTTCATTTTAATAATTATGCCGAAGCTCAGATAACAGATATTCCTCAAACAATACCACAACCAAGTCAAGACTCTATTTTGAATCTATGTCGTGGCAAAGAGGAATGGGGAACTTCGATGTATAGCAACGGTTATATAAGTAGAAATCCTGGGAAAGGAACCCCCAAGATGCATCACTATGACATGAATCTGGTATACATTGATGAACTCTTACGCCATCTTAACTGGACTGGTGATATTGCTTATGCACGTAAAATGTGGCCGGTAATTGAGCGTTCATTAGCTTGGGAAAAACGAAACTTTGATACTGATAATGATGGATTATACGATGCATATTGCTGCATATGGGCAAGTGATGCATTGGAATATAGTGGAGGAGCCGTCACTCATTCTTCTGCATATAATTATTATGCGAATAAATGTGCAGCAAAAATTGCTAAATTGATAGGCAAAGATCCATCCCTTTATCAACTGGAAGCCGAAAAGATACATAAAGCTATAAATAACCGTTTGTGGTTACCGAATGACGGGCATTGGGCTGAATATCAGGATACAATGGGCAATAAGCTTATTCATCCTTCTGCAGGTGTGTGGACTATCTATCATGCCATTGACAGCGAAGTGGGTGATGACTTCAAAAATTACGAAGCTACAAGATATGTTGATACACAAATACCACACATTCCTGTACTTGCTGATAATCTGAAAGACAAGAGTTATGCGACAATTTCTACCACCAATTGGATGCCTTATATTTGGAGTACCAATAATGTAGCACCGGCAGAAGTAGCTCATACTGCATTGGCTTACTGGGAGACAGGACGTAATGAAGCAGCAACTAAATTATTAAAAAGTTCTATTTTAGATAATCTGTATATGGGATCATCCCCGGGAAATTTAGGGCAAATTAGTTTTTATGATGCTGCTTTGGGCGAAAGCTATCGTGATTTTGGAGATGTGGTCGGTATCACATCCAGGGCAATTGTAGAAGGTTTATTTGGGATTCGTCCCAATTTGCTTGATAAGGAAGTAATTATTAAACCGGGATTTCCATTTGATTGGAACAATGCTCAAATCCGTACATCAGATGTATCTTATAATTTTAAACGTGATAATAACATTGAAACATGGAATGTACGCTTCAACACGTTAGTAAAGGGTGCTTGGATCAAATTGCAAATACCGGTATACAAAGATAGTATAGCCAATATAACTTTAAATGGGAAAAAATGCACATGGAAAAGTATGCAACATTGTGTAGAGCGCCCATTTATTGAAATAATGCTTCCTTGTAATATCGAAAATCAATTAGTCATAAATTATACCGGAAATTCAATAAACCTGAAAGAAATTTGTGAAGGAAATGGAGAAAAGACTATTTTTGCAGAAGAGAAGCAAGGAGAATTTACTTGGTGGCAACCGCGCTCCGTAAATAAGAATTGTATGGAAGAAGCTACAGCAGATACGATAAGAACAAAAATGTATCAAACCGTGAATCTTTCATCGGTTTTTAATGATAGCGTTAGCAATATATTCCGCCATAAATATCTATCGCCTCGGCCAAATGTCACGTCTTTAGAAATTCCGGCACAAGGGATAGGTGATTGGTGCCATCCGCAAGCGACAGCATCAATAGATGATAAGGGCATTAGAACAATGAGTAAAAATGGGCAAATAACAACACCTGACGGCATTCCGTTTTTAACACCTGCCACAGGATGTAACATTGCATTTACATCATTATGGAATAATTACCCTGACAGTGTTCAAATACCTGCATCAGGGAAGTATAGACGAGCATGGCTGCTGATGGCCGGTACCACCAATCAAATGCAAAGTAGATTGGAAAACGGACAAGTGATAGCTCAATATACTGACGGAACAGAACAGATTTACAGCTTAAGAAACCCTGAAAATTGGGCTCCGATTGAGCAGGATTACTATGAAGACGGATATGCCTTTCATAGTACACAAAAGTTCTATTCACGTCTACTTTTACATAGTGGAAAGTTTACCGATAATGTAGGTAAGACATTAAACTTGAAAGATAATGCTCAAGATAGAATGATACCCGGTGGAGCCGGTATATTATTGAATATGCCTTTGAACAAAGAGAAGTCATTGAAAAGCATTATTGTGAAAGCAGAAGCCTACGAAGTAATTATAGGGCTAATGGCAATAACTTATGAGAAATAAAAATAAATGAATAATATATGAAACGACATTATTGTATGATGTTCTTTGCGCTGATGAGCAGCGCTATAATGCAGGCTCAAATAAAATTACCTGCTATCTTTTCGGATAACATGGTGGTGCAGCAAAACTCTAAAGTGAATATATGGGGTAAGGCTCAGCCTAACGAGAAAATTACAATCATCCCTTCATGGGGAAAAAAGATAAAGGCACAGGCTGCCACAGATGGAGTGTGGAGAGCCGTCATTCAAACAGGAACTGCAGCTACCAATCAGAAAATTACTCTTAAAGGTAAAAACAAGATAATCATTCACAACATATTGGTGGGTGAAGTTTGGTTGTGTTCCGGTCAGAGCAATATGGAATTTCCTATTCACAAAACAACTGGATGGCGTACGGGAATCTTGAATGAAAAAGAAGAAATGCAAGATGCTGATTATCCTCAAATAAGATTATTCCATGTGACTCATCAACTTGCTCCAAATGCACCGGTAGATAGCTGCCAAGGCAATTGGGTGGTTTGCAATGCGAAAAACCTGGAAGACTTTTCTGCTGTTGGATTTGTCTTTGGTCGTCGTTTATTCAAAGAGCTAAATCAGCCTATCGGATTAATCCAAAGTACTTGGGGAGGGACCCCAGCTGAAGCATGGACCAGCATGACTGTAATGAAAAATAATCCTCTCTATGCAAATGTCATTCAAGACTTTGCTCCTAAAAACATTAAGAGAGAAAAGGATTGGTGCAAAATCCCGTCTACATTATGGAACGGAATGATAAACCCCATATTACCCTATACAATAAAAGGAGTTATATGGTATCAAGGCGAGAGTAATGCCGATAGATATGAATCCTACCAACAGGTATTTACAAATATGATTGATGATTGGAGACTTCAATGGAAACAACCCCAATTACCTTTTTATTTTGTTCAGATTGCTCCACAAAGTCATCAACCTGCCGGTATTCGTGAAGCTCAATTAGAAACATGGTTGACTGTACCTAATACGGGTATGGCAGTAATTACTGACGCCGGAGATTCCACCGATATCCATCCCAGAAATAAAGAGATTACGGGAAACCGCTTAGCGAGTTGGGCTTTGAACCAACAATATGGGAAAAACATAGCATGTGCTTCGCCCTATTATTCATCAATGAAGATACAAGGTGACAGCATTATTATCAGCTTCAAGAATGCAGACAACGGACTGACTTGTAAAGAAGATACGCTATCAGGATTCTTAATTTCAGGAAATGATAAACGCTTTTATGCTGCTTCGGCTAGTATAAAAGGATCACAAGTGATTGTATATTCAGGAAGAGTAAAAAATCCAACTGCAGTAAGATATGCATACCTAAATTGGTTCCATGCCAACCTCTATAATAAAGAAGGATTGCCATGTTCTCCTTTCCGCACAGATAAATTTGTAGAGAAGAGCTATGCCGCAAAATTTGCCGACAGTGAAATAAACCGTTTCCCGAAAGCATGGATGCTTGACTATGGTAAAGCTCCTTATTGGGGCTATTCTCAGGGAGTAAGTTGTTTGGCAATGCTTAGATTAGCACAAGCAACAGGCGATAAATCCTACTTTGATTATGTCGAGCAATGGGCGGATGGCCTGATTGATAATAACGGAAACATTGAAAAATATAAGAAAGATAGCTATAATCTGGATTTTATCAATTCAGGAAAAGTATTATTCGACTTGTATAAAGAGACTCATAAAGAAAAATATCACAAGGCTATGCTGGTTTTAATTGATCAGTTGAATACTCAGCCACGCACTGTTGATGGTGGGTTTTGGCATAAAAAAGTATATACCAATCAGATGTGGCTTGACGGCATTTATATGGCTTCACCATTTATGGCTCAGTATGGTTATGAAGCTCGTTCCCCCAGATGGACGGCAGAAGCTATCAAACAGATTTCTCTTTGCCACAAGCATACTTATGATACTAAAACAGGATTGTATTATCACGCTTGTGACGTAAGCAAAAAAGCGGACTGGGCAGAAATGACTACCGGACATTCTCCTAACTTCTGGGGACGTTCCATCGGATGGTACTATATGGCAATGGTGGATGCTTTAGATTATATTCCTGTAGGCATGCAAGGTCGTGATTCAATCGTCACTTGGGTGAAAGACTTAACAGCAACATTGATCAAATACCAGGATAAAAATGGATTATGGAGCCAAATCATTGACCAGCCCGGATATAAAGATAATTACGAGGAAGCCTCTGTTAGTTCACAATGCATGTATGCTATGGCTAAAGCTGTAAACAGAGGATATGTTGATCTGAAATATCGTGCCAATGCTGAAAAAGCTTGGAAAGGCATCACTACAAAATTGATCCGCGTCAATCTTGACGGTACGTTATCACTCACTAAATGTTGTGCTGTTGCAGGATTAGGTGGTAAACCTTTCCGTGATGGTAGCTTTGAGTATTATGTACATGAGAGAATACGCGATAATGATGCCAAAGCAACCGGACCATTCATCATGGGATGCCTTGAATTAAATAAATAACTACATGAAAATTAAAGATCTAATACTTATAGCTTGTCTGTTACTGCCAACAATGGCGGTAGCAGGCATTCCCGATTTTCCATGGATGAAATCGGTAGGTGCAAGATGCACGCCACAGAACACACAAATATTTAGAGTAAATAATTATGGAGCTAAAGGTGATGGAGAGATGCTCTGTACCTCATCTATACAGCATGCTATTGATGCTTGCTCTCAATCGGGTGGAGGAACAGTCACTTTTGCACCCGGAATCTACCAAACTGGTTCTATTTATCTAAAAAACAACGTAACTCTTTGTATCCCGAAAGGCACTATGTTGATCGGTAGCGAAAAGTTATCCGATTACCCACTAATAGAAACACGTGCTGCCGGTATAGAGATGAAATGGCCGTCAGCAATCATCAATGTCATCGGACAAAAGAATGTAATGCTTACCGGCGACGGAGTGATACATGCCAGAGGTAAAGTTTTTTGGAATAAATATCGTGAGATGCGTAAAGAATATGATCCAAAGAAACTTCGTTGGGTTGTTGACTACGACTGTGCTCGCCCTCAATCAGTATTAATCCAAAATAGTGAAGATGTAACCGTAAAGGGACTAGTCTTTTACCAATCCGGATTTTGGACCATTCATATCCTGTATTCTCAATATGTATCTGTTGACGGCGTTACTATTGACAATAACATTGGAGGAACCGGGCCAAGCACTGACGGAATTGACATTGATTCAAGCAGTAAAGTACTTGTAGAAAATTCCTATGTAAACTGCAATGATGATAATTTTTGCCTCAAATCAGGACGTGATGCAGATGGATTAAGAGTAAACATTCCATGTGAATACGTAGTGATTCGCAATTGCAAAGCCGGGCGCGGAGATGGATTATTCACTTGCGGGAGTGAAACAAGTGGTGGAATTCGCCACGTGGTTGCATACAATCTCGAAGGAGACAGTACAAAATATGGATTACGTTTCAAAAGTACAATCACCCGAGGCGGTACCATTGAAGACATTACAATATCCCATGTGGTAATGAAAAACATGAAAATACCTATTGTTGTAGATCTTAACTGGCTCCCCACATACAATCAGAACAAATTACCTGACGGCTATACAATGAGCAATATTCCGGCACACTGGAAAAAACTTTTACAACAAGTAGCACCGGAACAGGGTATGCCCAAGTTTAAAAATATTACATTCAGCGATATTACAGCTACAGGTTGTTTGCAATGCATCAAAGTGGAAGGAATAAAGGCAAGTACTATTGACGGCTTTAAGCTGGATAATGTACATCTTGAAGGCAAAGACAGCGGTAGTATCAAATATGCAAATGATTGGGACGTAACCAACAGTAGCATAAAATCTCTCGATGATTCCAAAGTCAAAATAACAAATACTAAGAATATTAATTGGCAAGAATAATATGTTAGAGTTTAAAAGTGCAACAACGAATGACATTGAACAAATTCAACAACTAGCCTCACAAGTATGGGAATATACATACGGTAAAATTCTGGAGCCGGATCAATTGAAATATATGTTTGATAAAATGTATTCCATTACTAGTTTACAAAAGCAATTAGAAATTGATCATCATCACTATTTTATCATATCTGAGAATGAAACTCCGTATGGCTATTTGTCTATTGAAAAAGTGAATGAACATTTCTTCATCTTTCAGAAAGTATATGTCATTCCTTCGGCACATGGAAAAGGAGTAGGGCGGTTTATGATCGAACAGGGATGCAAGTATTTAAAAGAGAATTATTCATGCCCCGTCACAATAGAACTCTTTGTGAATCGTCACAATCCTGCATATGAATTCTATCAGCATATGGGCTTCTATAAATATGGAAGTAGGGATGAGCCTATCGGAAACGACTATTACATGAATGATTACATCATGAGAATGGAACTACAATAAAAATAGAAGAGGAAATGCTATCACAGCATTCCCTCTCTTTTTTGTAAGGTATTTAGTAAGGAATATTAAAATTTAAAATAATTCTTTGCATTGTTGTAGCAGATATCCTCTACCATTTGTCCCATGAAAGGAATCTCTGATTCAGGTAATTCACCATTCTCTACATCACGACCGATCAAATTACAAAGAATACGACGGAAATACTCATGACGAGGATATGATAAGAAACTACGTGAGTCTGTTAACATTCCAACAAAACGAGACATCAGGCCAAGTAATGATAAAGCATTTAATTGCTTTTCGATACCATCTTTTTGATCAAGGAACCACCATCCTGATCCCCATTGAATCTTGCCCGGCTCAGAACCATCTTGGAAGTTACCCAACATAGTTGCCAATACCTCATTGGCACATGGATTCAAGTTATACAGAATAGTACGAGTCAATTTGTCTTCAGCATTCAATGTATCAAGGAATTTAGACATTGACTTAGCGGTATTGAATTCACCGATAGAATCAAAACCTGTATCAGCACCTAGCTGCTTGAACATTTTTGTATTGTTGTTACGGATAGCGCCATAATGATATTGTTGTGTCCAATTAGAAGCATGATCCATTTCTGCATGAATGCGAAGCATAGCAGATTTGAATTTCAAAATCTCTTCTTTTGTCAATTCTTTACCACCATATACTTTGTCGAATATCACCTTGATTTCAGCATCCGTATAGTCTTCAGCATAGAACTCTTCAATTCCATGGTCAGACAAACGGCTTCCCATTTCATGGAAGAAATCATGACGTTGTTGAATAGCATCAATGAATTCATTAAAATTTGAAATCTTAACACCGCTGGCTTGACTTAACTTCTCAACATAAGCTTTGAATTCAGCAGGAACTTCCACTGCCATTGTCTTATCAGGACGCCATGCCGGTAACATCTTAACTTCAAATCCGCTTTCTTTTGTCTGTTTATGAAAACGCAAGTCATCAATTGGATCATCAGTTGTGCAAACTGTCTCTACATTATAATGACGCATCAAACCACGAGCTGTAAACTCTGGTTGTTTCAGTTTTTCATTACATTCATCATAAATTTCACGTGCAGTCGTCGGATTCAGAACTTTATCAATACCAAAGGCTGTCTTTAATTCCAAATGTGTCCAGTGGTACAACGGATTGCGCATGGTATAAGGAACAGTTTCAGCCCATTTCTCAAATTTTTCCCAATCGGTTGTGTCTTTCCCTGTACAATATTTTTCATTCACTCCGTTTGAACGCATTGCACGCCATTTATAATGGTCTCCGCCAAGCCATATTTCAGTGATTGACTTAAACTTATAGTCATCTGCAACCATTTGAGGATTCAAATGACAATGGAAATCAATAATAGGCATTTTAGCCGCATGTTCGTGATACAACTTCTTTGCAGTTTCATTCTGCAACTCGAAGTCTTTGTCCATAAACTTTTTCATTTCAAATATAATTTTTGGTGCTCTGAAAAGCGTGTTACAGACCTTATAATAAGCCAAGCACGCTGTTCTTTGCTTTTAGATAAATTAACCGTTAACGTGCACGAATGTAGAAAAATCATTTGAAATAACAAAATATTTCGTACCTTTGTCTTCATTATTTATGATATTTAAACTAATGAATAAAATCATGAAAGCATTAAACAAAGAGACCGCGGAAAAGAGAGTTTTTCCCGAAAGAATCATTCAGTTTGGCGAAGGTAATTTCCTCCGTGCATTTATCGACTGGATCATTTGGAACATGGACAATAAGGCTAACTTCAACAGTAGTGTAGTTGTTGTTCAACCAATTGATAAAGGTATGATCGATATGCTTAACAAGCAGGATGATCTATATCACGTAAACCTTCGTGGTAAAATTGCCGGCAAAGAAATTGATACATACGATAAGATCGATGTTATCAGCCGTGCATTGAATCCTTACAAACAAAATGACGACTTTATGAAATTGGCTGATCAGCCTGAAATTCGTTTCGTCATTTCTAATACCACAGAAGCAGGTATCGCATATGATCCTTCTTGCAAACTGACAGATGCACCGGCATCTTCTTATCCAGGTAAATTGACTCAACTTTTGTTCCGTCGTTTCAAGACATTCAATGGCGACAAATCAAAAGGTATCTTCATCTTCCCTTGTGAGTTGATATTCTTAAATGGTCACAAATTGAAAGAAGTAATCTATCAATATATCGATCTTTGGAATCTTGGTGAAGAATTCAAAACATGGTTCACAGAATCTTGTGGTGTTTACGCAACTTTGGTTGACCGTATTGTTCCGGGATTCCCTCGTGATAGAATAAAAGAGATCCAAGAACACTTAGGTTATGAAGATAACATGGTGGTACAAGGTGAAGCTTTCCATTTATGGGTTATAGAGGCTCCTAAATCTGTAGCAGCTGAATTCCCTGCAGATAAAGCGGGTTTACATGTACTGTTCGTTGACTCAGAGAAACCTTATCATGAAAGAAAAGTTACTTTATTGAATGGCCCTCATACGGTGCTTTCACCTGTAGCTTACTTAAGTGGAGTGAATATCGTACGTGATGCATGTCAACATCCTGTTATCGGCAAATACATTCACAAAGTAATGTTTGATGAATTAATGGAAACATTGAATTTACCGAAAGAAGAGTTGAAACAATTTGGTGCTGATGTACTAGAACGCTTCGAAAATCCGTTCGTTGATCACCAAGTTACCAGCATCATGCTTAACTCATTCCCGAAATTCGAGACACGTGATCTTCCAGGATTGAAAGAGTACTTGAAACGTAACGGTAAATTACCTGCAGGATTAGTTCTTGGATTAGCTGCCATCATCACATACTACAAAGGTGGTGTTCGTGCTGACGGTACTGAAATCAAACCAAACGATTCTCAAGAAATCATGGATCTCTTGACGAAACTTTGGGCTACTAACGATACACAAAAAGTAACAGAAGGTGTACTTAGTGCAACACAAATCTGGGGCGAGGATTTGAATAAGATCCCTGGACTTACAGCCACTATAAAGGCTCACTTGGATTCAATCCAAGCCAAAGGTATGCTTGAAACTGTAAAAGGTATTTTATAATACATACTTACACTATTTGAAGAGCCGTACAAGCAAATGTACGGCTCTTTTTTTATTTTGACTCATACTTATTTGTTATTGGAGTGTCTATATTACTTCTTTGAGATAATTTTACGGAAAATAGAATAAAAGACCAACAAAATATATATATTTGCTAATACGTTAACTTAAATACAGTATCTAATAATATGGAGAAAAACATAAGCATAGATTGTGTTATATTGTTAGGATTAAATAAAGGAGATAAAGTAGCTTTTTCCAAAGTCTTTAAAAATTATCACCGTCTATTGTATGCATTAGCTTTTCGATATTTAAAATCGGAAGATGCAGCAATGGATGCTGTACAAAATGTTTTTATGGTGCTTTGGGAAAAACGTGAATCTCTCAATTTTGATACTAATCTTCGTAGTTTACTTTTCACTATTTTAAAAAATTATGTTCTAAATGAGATACGTCATAATAAGATAGTATATGAAAAACAATATGAAATATCTCAGTTAGAAAGTAACAAAGAGATTGATATCAGTGATGCTATTGAAAATAAGGAAATGAAAACTCTCCTCTATACTTCTATACAGAAATTACCTTTTCAAGAAAGAAAAGTATGCCTTTTGAAAATTGTGAATGGAATGACTAATCAGGAAATTGCAGAAAGACTTAATATCTCCATTCCTACAGTTAAATCTCACTATACGCAGGCTATTAAGAAGCTTCGAAATGAAATAGGTGGTTTTACTCTTGTTTCTATTATATGCATGTTAAATAATTTAATTAAATAACTGACTCATACCTTTATAATATTCAAGTGTTTATCGTAGAAGGCAAGGTAAGAAGATGAAATAAATAGTTGTAAGATGAAAATAGAAAAAAATACAATAGATAAGGTTCTAAATAATAAAGGTACGACAGAGCAATCAAAGCAGGTTGTTGATTGGTTCAGTACTGAAGAAGGCAGTGAATATTTGTCTGAACGAATTTTATTGGAATCAGAGTCTATTTCTGAACCAGAGCTTGAACAATGGACAAACAACAACATTCCGACAGGCAAAATGGAGAAAAGATTTACGAGGTGGATAAATAAAACCTCTCATAAAATTAAATGGCAATTAGCTGCAGCAGTAATTCTTCCCTTTGTTATATTATTTGGAGCATCTTTATATTTAGCAAATAGAGAGGGAATATTTTCTCGGACAGAATATGCTGAATTCATTGTTCCCAAAGGACAGCAAATGCAAGTTGCACTCCAAGATGGCACAATAATACAATTGAATTCAGACACAAGACTTAGATATCCAAAACATTTCGGACTTTTTAATCGAACAGTAGAATTACTTGGTGAAGGTTATTTCAAAGTGGCGAAAGATAAAAGTCGGCCTTTTTATGTTGACTTGAATGGAATAAAAGTAAAGGTAACAGGAACACATTTTGATGTCAGAGCTTACCGTGCTGAGAATAAAGTTTCTGTACGACTTGATGAAGGGGAAGTGTTCCTTGAAGCACTCAATAGGAAATATCATTTATCACCAGGTGAGATAGCACAGTTCAATAGGCTTTCCGGTCTTTGTGAAATTTCTCGTACCAAAGTAAAAAATGGATTTGCAATCCAAAGGCCCAATGGACTTAATTTTAATCTGACAAGATTAAGCAATATATTAGATATTCTGGAAAAACAATATAATGTAAAGTTTATAGTAAAGGATTCAGAACTGTTGGAAAGTAGATTCACATTATCTACAAATAAAGTAGTTGTAAAAGACATCCTAAAAGATTTGGAGCTTGTCTCAAATATTCATTTCATAAAGAAGGGGGATAAGCACTATATTCTTACCTCTAAGCCCCCAAAAGGACATTAACAGAATGTCTTATCCCTTAAAAAATGCAAGTAAATAAAAAAACTTGCATTTTTTTTGCTCATAAACTCATACTCATTGAATGTTGAAGTGTTAGCTTATACGTTAACAAAATCACATGCTATGTAAAAGCAAATATTCTACTTATTTTGTCATAATGAATCAAGGATTCATTGTAGACACGTATATGCTCGCGAAAGAAAAATCTATTTCCTACCATGTAAATAGTATGGATTCCAGCAAAATCTATTTTTACTACCTTAATGAATTACTGAATTTAATATTATGAAACAAAAAAAGCTATTATTAGTAGGTATAATGATTACCTGTCTTTCTCTTCCCGGGTGGGCACAGAAAGTATCTTTGAAATTCACAAATACGCGATTCGAAAATGTTTTATCGTCCATAAAAAAGCAAACAGGTTATTTCCTGATATACAGTGATCAAGTTGTTAACGTAAATAGGTTAGTCTCTATTTCTGTCAAAAATACAGACTTAGCGAATGCCTTATCAAAGTTGTTAGAAGGTACCAATATTGGTTATAAGATTGAGAATAATAAAATATATTTTATTGAGAAGCAAAGAAGTGCGCCACAACCTTCACCCAAATACAACAAGAAAACAATTACAGGTCAAGTTGTAGATGAAAAGGGCGAACCTGTTATTGGTGCCAAAGTCGTAGAAAACGGATCACCTAGTAATGTTACAGTTACTGATTTAAATGGCGTCTTTAAACTTTCAACATCAGGAAGAGAAATTGAAATTACATACATCGGCTTTCAAAAACAAATAGTTGATGCAAATAGGAGTAATTTAAAAATCATATTAAAAGAAGAAACCAAAAGTTTAAACGAAGTTGTCGTAGTAGGGTATGGCACGCAAAAGAAAGCCAATCTAACCGGAGCTGTAGGAAGCGTTTCAATGGCCGACTTAGGTGACAGACCATTGACAAATTCAAGTACGGCACTTGAAGGAACAGTCTCAGGCGTTTATGCTTTGCAGAAATCAGGTAAACCGGGAGATGATGGAGCAGTTATTAATATTCGTGGTGTCGGCACACTTAACAATAGCGACCCATTAGTTTTAATTGATGGCTTTCCGGGAAGTATGTCTGATGTTGATGCCAGTGATATTAGTTCTATCTCCGTGTTGAAAGATGCCGCTTCTGCAGCAATCTATGGAAATAGAGCCGCAAATGGTGTTGTTTTAATTACCACTAAAAGAGGGACTTCAGGAAAAATGAGTGTATCATATTCCGGATATTATGGAGTGCAGAAATCAACATCATTGCCTAGTACTTTAAATTCTTATGAATACACAACACTCTACAATGAGGCTTGTGTAAACACGGGCATGCAGAAAAAATATACGGATGCCCAAATACAGAAATACAAAGATGGTACAGATATAATGTATCCAAATACAAATTACTTCGATGTCTATTATGGTAAGGCAAATATACAAAACCATAGATTGAATATAACAGGAGGTACGGACAAAGTTCAATATGCAATCATGCTAGGCTATTTGGATCAAGATGGTATTCTTGTAGGGACAAATTACAGAAAAACTGATTTTAGAACAAACATTGATTCTTACTTTTTAAATAAGAAATTGAGATTCTCAACTCGCTTATCAGGTAATTTAGGAACGAAGAATGAACCGACAGATCTATGGAGTGCAGAATGGTACGCAACCAATGCTCCTATATTTCCACTAAAAAATGCAGCAGGACAGTGGGTCAGTGTTAATGGTGAAAGAAATTTCTACGGTGAAATAAAAGAAGGAAGCACCACTAAAAACCAACGCTACACATTCAATGGTCAGGTTGAAGGCGAGTACAAAATTCTGAATGATTTAAGCTTTCAGTTAACATATGGTTATAATGTAGAAAGTGCAGATAACAATGCTTTCCATGCAAACGTACTATTGGCAAATACAGATGGAAGTACAAAGACATTAACATCAGATTTAACAGAAACCAATTCGTTGAATATTCAAACTTTATTGACTTCGTTATTGAAATACAACAAGAAAATAGGGAAACATGATTTAAGTGCCATGGCCGGATATTCAGAAGAATATTTTAATTGGAAATGGAATAGCGGTTATCGCTCCGGTTTTATTAATAATACACAAAGAATATTGAACTTAGGTGATGCTTCCACAATGAAAAATGATGCAGGAAATTATGACCTAGGTTTAAGATCCTATTTCGGAAGAATTAATTATTCATTTGATGGCCGATACCTTTTTGAAGCCAATATTCGTAGAGATGGTTCTTCGCGTTTTGCCAAAGGATTGCAGTGGGGTAATTTCCCTTCATTCTCTGCAGGTTGGATAATTTCAGAAGAAAACTTTATGAAAAACTTCAATTGGTTGGATATGTTCAAGATTAGGGCTTCATGGGGTAAGCTGGGCAATCAGAACATTAACTCTTATTATGTAGGCAATGATATACTTTCTACCGGACAAAATTATTCCTTGAATGGTACTTTACAACCGGGTGTTGCCGTCAACAGTATGACAAATAAAGCAACCACATGGGAAACCACAGAACAAACGAACATTGGTTTTGACATGGTCCTTAAAAATGGTATCAGTGTAACGGCAGATTATTTTATCAAAAAGACTAAAGGCATTTTAATGCAAACACCGATCCCTTTGACAATGGGTGATTTAAGTGCACCTTATGTTAATGCCGGTAAAGTAGAAAATAAAGGTATCGAAGCTTCAATATCTTATAGAAAAACGTTCTCTAACGGATTGAAAATAAGATCAACACTCAACTTGTCACATATCGTGAACAAGGTGACAGATCTAAACGGTGCAAGTCCTATTATTAATGGAGCAAAAGCATTAAAAGAAGGTTATGCTATCAACTCATTCTATGGATACAAAATGGATGGCGTTTATCAAATATCGGATTTCACATGGCAAAATAATAGCGATCAATCAATTGCTTATACTGACCGTAAATATACTTTAAAACCGGGTGTTGTATCAGTAGCAAATTTTACAGCTACCCCAGGTGATGTCAAATACAAAGACCTTGACGGCGATGGAGTAGTCACAATGGATAAAGATAGAACGATATTAGGGAAGCAATTCTCGGATCTTTCTTATTCGTTGCAATTCAACGCAGAATGGAAACATTTTGATTTGGGACTATTCTTGCAAGGAGTTCAAGGAATTCAGGGATATACCTATTATGAAATTGCAACAGCATTTAGTGGATTTGCCAACCTAGGTTCTTGGTGGAACGGTAGATGGACTCCTGAGAATCCTTCAAATAAGTATCCCAAGTTGAGCTTGGATGGTGTAAGAAATAATATTCAGTCTTCATTTTATATGGAAAATGCAGCCTACTTACGTTTAAAAAATATTGAATTAGGTTACACATTTGACAATAATCTATTCCCTGTATTAGGAACCTGTAAAGTCAGAGTATACGGTAATGTTCAGAATGCTTTCACTATCACAAAATTCAAAGGTTTCGACCCGGAACAAGTTGTGGATCAAACAAGAGCAGAAGCATTCCCACAAGTTCGCATATTTTCTTTAGGCGTTAATGTTAACTTTTAAATGTAATAGTCATGGCAAAAATAAATAAATTTATCTTATCAATATTATTAATTAGTATTGTAAGTAGTTGCACCAGTAATTTGCTTGATACGACTCCTCTTGATTCTTTATCGCCAAGTACTTTTTATAAAGATGAGTCAGAATGCAAAATGGCGTTGATGGGTATCTATTCTTCACTTACACCTATTGCCACTCCTAATTTCTGGTATCAATTAGATTTCATGTCTGATAATAACTATTGCCAGGATTCGTGGCAAGGTTCAAGGGAATTTGGTGAATGGTTGCAGAATTCGTCCAGTTGGGCTGCTTCAGCCAGATGGACACAAGATTACCGCACCATTGTACGTGCCAACACTTTTATGGCTAACATGGAAACGGCCAATATAGATGCTTCTACAAAGGCTCAGATGATCGCAGAAGCCAAATTCTTAAGAGCATATGGTTATTCTGATTTAATTACATTTTATGGAGATGTTCCTCTGATTCTTAAAACGCAGACTTTAAACGATGCGTATGTTTCCAGATCAACAAAAAGTGTAGTACTTGATGCTATCTTAACGGATTTGAATGATGCTTCCGCTGTTTTGCCTCTTAAATATTCAAGCACTGATGTGGGACGTGCAACCAAAGGAGCAGCACTCACTTTAAAGGCAAAGACACTTTTGTACAATGAGAAATGGAGCGATGCCGCTGAAGCAGCAAAAGAAGTGATGAATTTAAATGTGTACAGTCTATTTAAGAATTATGAAGGATTATTTGAAGAAGCCAATGAAAACAACTCGGAGGTCATTTTTGATATACAGTACATAAAGACATTGCAGTCACAACCTTGGCCTACAGCCTGTTTGTCATTTACCAATTGGCCAACACCAAATGTTACAGCCGATTTGATAAATTCTTACTATATGACTAATGGACTTCCTATCACAAATAATGCTTCAGGCTACGATGGTCAGAACCCTTATGTTAATAGAGACCCAAGATTAGCTGCTTCCGTTGTTCTTCCTGGTTCTAAAGTGGGTTCAAATGTTTATATTCCGTCTACAGATCAGGTTCCTTGCGGAGCTAGACCTCGTAAGTATGCAGATATAGGTAGCTCAGATCCCAACAATTACTCCATCAACACGATTGTTTTACGTTATGCTGATGTATTGTTGATGCGTGCAGAGGCATTGATAGAATCAGGTTCTACAGATCAGGAAATATATGATTTGATAGACCAGGTAAGAGCAAGAGTAAACATGCCCAAGGTTGAAGCAGTTGAAGGTACCGGATTGAATCAGGTTCAACTTCGCAGTATTTTGCGTCATGAAAGAAGAGTTGAATTCTTTATGGAAGGAACCCGATATACAGATATGTTAAGATGGAAAGATACATCATTGGTGCATGACGTATATGGATATGACACCTCCAAACTTTCCGATCCTTCAAATGCATCTACATGGGTATTTGAACAAATAAAGAAAGAGACTAGAAATTTTGACTCAGCGAAGGGTTGGCTATGGCCCATACCTCAAGATGAACTTCAAAACAACAAGAAGTTAACTCAAAATTCGGGATATTAATTTCAAGAAGCTTATACACTATAATAGCCGCGCAATTGCTTGCGCGGCTTTTTTTATCATACAGAGTCTCTTTTAAGAAGCTCGTTACTTTTAAATCTTAACCAGCATTTTACCCGTATTTTTCCCACTAAACAATCCGGTAAATGCTTCAATCACATTGTCGATTCCTTCCACGATCGTGGTGTGATCTTTAATCATCCCATGTTGTAGCCATACACTCATCTGGGAATGGAACTCAGGTAAGTTTGCTACAAAATCGCTATAAAGGAATCCCTTAATTTGAATTCTTTTAGCTATCACTTGATTAAAATTCAGAAAAGAATATTTATCAGTCGAGTTGTAAGTCGATATCATTCCACAGATTGCAAAGCGGGCGTTAAGTCGGGCATTGCCTAAAGCGGCGTCTAAATGTTCACCTCCTACATTGTCGAAATACACATCAATTCCTTCTGGAGCTACAGCCTTCAACTGTTCAGAGATAGGAGTAGCCGATTTATAATCAATCACTGCATCAGCTCCAAGGCTTTTTACATAAGCAACCTTCTCTGATCCTCCTGCCGAACCGATAACTTTCATTCCCATCGCTTTGCCAATCTGCACTACGGTAGATCCTACCGCTCCTGCAGCAGCAGAAACAAAGAGAATGTCTCCCGGTTTTGCCTTAGCTGCATGTGTCAGTCCGAAGTAAGCTGTGGCTCCTGTCATTCCCAAGATGCTAAGGAAATAACTTACAGGCAATCCTTTCGGATCAATCTTAGAAGCCTCTTTTTCATCAAGAATATATTCATCTGTCCATCCAGACATTTGTAATACGATATCACCCTCCTTAAATAGTTCAGAGGTTGTTGCAGTCACTTGTCCCAAGGCAATACCGTTGATCAATTCGCCTAGCTGATAGGGCACAGTATAACTATTTGTGCTCGCACTCATCTTAGGTCTCATATAAGGATCCACCGAAACATACAAATTTTTTACCCGAATTTGTCCGCTCTTCAACTTTGGAAGTTCTACTTCTTTCAACTCAAAATCAGATAGTTTTGGATTTCCTTCAGGTCTTTTTATCAATGTCCATTGTTTGCTCATAATTATTTTATTTCTCAAGAAGTTGAATAAGTTCTTTAGCCACGCTCTCTGATGAAGCAGGATTTTGTCCGGTAACCAACAATCCGTCTTTTACCACATGTACTGACCAATCAGCTCCTTTTGAATAATATCCTCCTAATTTAATCAATTCAGATTCCACTAAAAAAGGAACCACATCTACAAGCTTCACGGCAGTCTCTTCTGAATTTGAAAAACCTGTAACGTTTTTACCTTTCACAAAAGGTTCACCATTATCCAAAACTACATCCTTAAAGACCCCGGGTGCGTGACAAACAGCTCCAATAGGTTTCTTTGTCTTGTAAAAATCTTTGATAAGCTTTATCGAATCTGCATCATTCGCCAAATCCCAAAGTGGTCCATGTCCGCCCGGATAAAACACTCCATCAAAATCACTTGCAGATACATCACTCAATTTCTTGGTATGGGCTATCAACTGTTGCACACTTTCATCTTTATAATACCTATCTGTGGCTCCGGTGAGTGCACTTTCAGCTTCACTAGTAGGATCTATTGGTGCTTGTCCACCTTTGGGAGTAACGATCGTAACGTCAAAGCCGGCATCCTTAAATACGTAGTAAGGAGCTGCAAATTCTTCTACCCAAAAACCTGTCTTATGTCCAGTGTTTCCCAACTGATCGTGAGAGGTAAGTACAAATAATACTTTCATATTCTTTCTATTTTAATTATTAATATTCAATGGGAATCATCGCCAAACCAATCCGCAGTATTCAACCAATCAGATTGGTATCTTGGCAGTGTTAATAGTAAAAACAGAACAGAATCGGATAAGTTCATACTTAAAGTATAAAGATTATGAAAACTAGTCTTTGAAAAAGGATATTCTATTATAACAATGCCAAACAATCTACCGATCATTTTAGCAGTTATTAATTTACATTCTCATTTTCTACGGCCGTAAAAATGCTTTTTTACAGTTGTGGCACGACAGTTTTACAGTTGTAGAAAAGCATTTCCACGGCTGTAGAAATAAGTTTTGTTACTGAATTTTGCAAAGATTCATTGTTATGAAGCGGAAGTAATGCTATGATGTTCTAGGAGCAAACATGATAACTAACATTCCAACTAAAGCTATAAAACCACCGATCAGATCATACTTATCAGGAACTACACCATCCACTTTCCAGCCCCAGAGTATGGCCATGACTATAAAAATACCTCCATAAGCAGCATAGACTCTACCAAAATTCTCTGTTTGTAACGTAGCAACGGCCCCGTAAGCAAACAAAATAGCACCACCTAAAAGACCAATCCACCACGGCTTATCTTCTCTGAGCCATAGCCAAACAAGGTATCCACCACCAATTTCGCAGAGACCTGCTAATATAAAAATGCCAATTGATATTAAGATTTTCATACTCTCTTATTTTATAAAGATGTAAATGTTTTATGTAAGACTTCTCTACAATGTTCAGAAAATTTATTGAGAGATGCAAGTCATTTTCAAAAGATTCAGTAAATAAGCTGGTAACATCTGTGCAAAAGGAAGTAGTTTCTTTTAATTTTTGATATATTTGTACCTTCAACAAAAACAAAGAATCATGGAGCAGAATATAGAAAAGAAACGCTGTGGATGGTGTGGAACAAATCCGCTATATGTGCAGTATCACGATGAAGAGTGGGGACGTGAAGTGACGGATGATCACAAAATGTTTGAATTCTTGGTTCTTGAAAGTGCGCAAGCAGGATTAAGTTGGCTAACCATTCTGAAAAGACGTGAAAACTATCGAAAGGCTTTTGCCGATTTTGATGTTCAGAAAGTCGCACAGTTTACAAGTGAGGACGTTGATCGGTTATTGCAAGATTCAGGAATTATACGTAACAAATTGAAGATTGCATCCACTATATCCAATGCCCGTTGCTTCATGGAAGTTCAGAAAGAGGTCGGCAGTTTCTGCAATTACTTGAGAGCCTTCTTGCCGGAAGGAAAAATCATTATTAATCATTGGCAAACATTAGATCAGATCCCTGCATCTACAGACTTGTCCGATGCCATAAGCAAAGACATGAAGCAACGTGGTTTCAAATTCTTTGGAACAACAATTTGTTATGCCCATTTGCAAGCTGTGGGCTATGTCAACGATCATTTGGATGATTGCGATTATAAATAGTTATGGGAACATTAGCGTGAATGTAGTGAGATGATGCTGCGTATCGCTCTGTAAAGTCAATGTACCTCCACTTAGTCGCATGATTTGTCGGGAGATGGAAAGCCCAATGCCGCTACCGTTTGATTTGGTTGTAAAAAACGGTACAAAGATGTGTTCAATCTCTTCGGTAGAAATGAGCGGGCCATTGTTCACCACTTCTATGAATACAGCTTCCTCTTTGTTGCAGTATGCTTTGATTTCTATCTTTCCATCGGATTGTTCCGTACCGATGGCTTGTATCGCATTTTTCAACAGATTAAGAACTACACGGGTAATTAAATTCTCATCGGCATATACAATGAGATCAGACGGTTGCACATCAACAGAAATGATAATATTTGAGGTCGGTATTTGATGCAGCGTAAGCTGTTTCATACGTTCGGCAAAGCCTTTTACATAGAAGAGGGAGGGAGTAGGTGACGGAATGTGAGTAAACTTACGATAGTTTTCAACAAAGTCCATTAGCCCGTTTCCCGTTGTACGAATCACTTCCAAGCCGCTACGTATCTCCGGATTATTATCTTCTTTCGACAATAATGTTTCGCTTAACGAAGTGATCGGCGTAATGGAGTTCATAATCTCATGTGTCAATACTCTCGTAAGACGAATCCACGAATCCAGTTCCTTTTCATCCAGCTCGCTGTTTATATCATTAATAGCCAAGATACGCACATTCATGTCTCGCAGTTTGGTACTGGATGCCCTGATAGACAAATGACTAATACCTCTCTCGTTAGGAAAAGAGATTTGATGCTTTTCACCCGGTTGAATGCTTTGCACTAATTTTAGAAGACCGTCATCCACCCGTTGCAATTGTGTGATATGAGTAAATACAGTTAATCCCAATAGATGCAATGCCTCCTGATTAGTCTGGTACACATTTCCTTTCTCATCTATCACAATAACACCAGTATTAACCGAATTCATGATCAGCTCGTAATATTTCTCGCGTTGCTGGGCATCATTACGAGCTTGAAAAAGTATCTGTGTGATGCGATTGAGTGACTCATTCACCAACAGATCGTCTGATGATGCATGTTCCGTTGCATATTTAAATGCATAGTCGGAATTATCAATAGCATCGAACATGAATGCCACTTTTTTCACGTTACGTCGGTAAAGAGAATAAAGCCCATGAAGCATGTATATCCACAAGCAAACCATTAGGACAAGATATACCCATTGCTTGCTTACGGCTAGCAACACCATAGCAACTGTCAATATCGCCCATCCCAAAAGATTCACGACGATGTGCAGGGAGCCTATCTTGCGAATGTTTATCATAAACCGTACCGCTTTATCTTGTTATATAAGGTTTGTCTGGAAATGCCCAGTTGACTGGCTACCGTAGACAAATTACCCTCATATTTCTTTATTGTAGTTTTAATAAGTTGGCATTCCATATCTTCCAACGTATTCACTTCGCTCAAGGGGCGTTCTTGCTTTGCCTGCGGACAATCGATATCATCTCCGTCAATCAAACGATTCTCACATATAATGACTGTCTTTTCAATTGTATGCTCCAATTCGCGAATGTTTCCGTACCACGACTGTGACTTCAACTTCTCTTGTGCGTCAAGTTTCAACGTAAAATGCGGTTTATTATAAAGATCGGCATATCTGTCGAGGAATATTTCTGCCAACGAAACAATATCTTCTCTCCGTTCGCGAAGGGCCGGCAAATGAACTTGAATCGTATTGATGCGGTATAGCAAGTCTTCCCGAAACAGTTCTTTATCAACCATCTCCTCCAAATTGCGATTAGTAGCACAGATCAATCGAATATTGACCGGTATGGGAGTATTACTTCCAACACGCACTATGCTTCTTCTTTGCAAGACTGTCAATAGTTTGGCTTGAAGGTGATACGATAGGTTTCCTATCTCGTCCAAAAAAAGAGTTCCGCTTTCGGCAATTTCAAACTTTCCCGCACGATCGGCATGTGCATCTGTAAAGGCACCTTTGACATGTCCGAACAATTCACTTTCAAATAAGGTTTCAGTGATAGCTCCCATATCAACCGGCACCATCGGCCCTTTGTGGCGGAGCGACAAACGATGTATTTCATTCGCAAGCATCTCCTTACCCGTACCGTTTTCTCCGGTGATCAGAATGTTTGCGTCCGTACGTGATACTTTTTCTATCAAAGTACGTAACTGTTGCATCTCCGTACTCTTTCCCCAGAACATCTTACCGGTATCTGCCTCTTTATCTTCAATTTTCCCCAAAGAGTGGGGGCGTTGCTCATAAGCCGCCTGTAGTATCTCTATCATCTTGGCATTATTCCAAGGCTTTACGATGAAATCGGTTGCCCCTTCTTTAATACCGTTTACCGCTAAATCAATATCAGCATAAGCAGTAAACAAAATCACTTGCACATCGGGGGTAATCTTTTTTATTTCCCGCAACCAATACAATCCTTCGTTTCCGCTGTTGATACCACTACTGAAGTTCATATCAAGCAGAACCACATCTACCTCTTTCGTGCGAAGTGTCGTTGGTATTTGATTCGGATTGCTTAATGTAAGTATCTCTTTGAACGTGTTTTCCAATAACATTTGCACGGCAGTAAGGATGTTGCGGTTATCATCTACTATTAAAAGATTTCCTTGTTTAGCCATTTCTTCTCTATAATGATAGAGCAAAAGTAGGATATTTCTTCTTTTATTCCTAACAGGTGTCCAGATATTAGACACAAAAAATGAAAGAAATGTATTTGTCCAATAATTAGGCACGACTGTCAAATATTTAGACACTTTCCTAAATGTGTTATTTCCATAAAGTACAGATATACATGTTGTTAAATGCTTTGGCATACAGCTTGCATTATAGCTTGAAAGAAAATGATTTCGATAAATATGAGAAGAATTATTAATACAATGGTTTTGAGTATGGTTGCGTCCCTCGCTTTTGCACAAGAATCATCCTCTCTTTGGACGATTGATAAATGCATGCGATATGCAGTGGAGCATAGTACAGGCGTAAAGAAAAAGCTTTATGAAGCCTCTACCGCCAAATCCCAATACCAATCGGCTGTAGCTTCGTTTTTCCCTACTGTTACTTCAAACATCGGCGGACAGTATAATTGGGGGCGCAGCATTGATCCCGAAACCAATACCTATAATACCGTCACCACATTCAATAACTATTACGAAATATATTGCTCTCTTTCCATGTTCGACGGTGGACAAACCATCAATCAATGGAAACAGGCAAAAGTGGGGCGCCAGCAAGGCTTCAACGATATACAGAAAGCCAAAGACGACAAAGCGATCGAGGTGATGCAGTCTTTTGTTGATGTAGCCTATTACCAAGGTTGCATCAAATTGGCAATAGAGAAACTGGACGATAGCCGACAAACATTGCATAAGACGGAACGTCAAGAGGAATTAGGCATCAAGGGAAAGCCTGATGTTTCACAAATCAAAGCGCAAGTAGCTGAAGACGATTACAATCTCACTCATCAACAAAACCTATTCAATACGGCACTGTTGAGTCTGAAATCATCCATGAATTTCCCTACATCCGACACCTTGGCTGTAGATACATTATTACAATCGATCATTCCCGATTTACGAACGGAAAATGCAAATGACATATACAGTTATGCCTCCATATCCAATCCTACGGCACGTGCAGCCGCATTAAATGTAGAGAATTATCAATTACAATATAACATTACCAAAGGAAAGTTGTTACCATCACTTACTCTTACAACAGGTATCTCCACCAATTATTATCGTAATTTTTCCAGTGAAACTCAAACACTTCCTTTCAACACTCAATTGAAAAATAACAGGGGCGAATACATGGCTGCTACCGTAAGCATCCCGCTTTTTGATCACACGTCACGAAGTACGGTAAAGAAAGCATTCAACAATATGCACATTGCCATTATTGAAAAGGATGAAACCCTGCGTAAACTGCAATCAGATATAGAACAGGCTGTGATGGATCGCAATGGATATGTAAAGGAAATCATCCAGATGCAAAACAAAGTAGATGCTGATTCTTGTGCCTATCAGGCCACTCATCGAAAATATGAAGAAGGCATGCTCAATGCCATCGACCTACATACAAGCGTCAATAGTTTATTGCAATCGCGCATTACGTTGTTGCAAAAGCGTATGCTCTATGTGCTGAAAGATCGCCTTGTTGATTATTATAAAGGGAACAGTTTGATCAAAGACAATAAATAAGAATAAAATGGATATAAAGCTCGAAAAGAAGAAAGGTATTCCTCACAAATATATTCCGTATATCATAGGAGGATGTTTTATCCTGGGTACACTGCTCTGGTTGGCCTTCGGCAATTTTGCCAGTACACTGAAGGTTGAAAAAAGAGGATTGAGTATAGGTGATGTAAAACGAGAACAGTTTAACGACTATGCACGCATGGATGGGCAAGTGGAGCCGATTAATATGGTGCAATTAAGTCCTGAAGAAGGGGGCATTGTCATGGCAAAGGTAGTAGACGAAGGCGCTAGAGTACGTAAAGGCGACGTGCTGGTACGACTCAGTAACTCGAATCTCGATCTGCAAATATTGAATGCAGAATCCGAATTGGCCGAGAAACAAAACTTGCTTAGAAATACGCAAATCAGTATGGAGCAAGAGAAGTTAACCAATAAGAACGACAAACTCCAACTCGATTTGGATGTCGTACGCAAGTACAGAACTTATCAACAACAAGCCAAATTATATAAGGAGCAACTGAATTCGCGTGAAGATTACTTACAAGCGAAGGAAGACTATGAATTGGTATTCAAGAAACACAAACTGATTGCGCAACGTTTGCGTCAAGATAGCCTATACCGTTTGACACAAGTCAACCAAATGGAAGAGAATCTAGCTAATATGCGTAAGAATGTATTGTTGATTCGCGAACGGAAAGAACATCTGAATATTTGTAGTCAGATAGATGGTGAAGTAGGATTACTGGATGTAGAACTCGGCCAGAATATTAACTCGGGCGAAAAGATCGGTCAGATTAACGATTTGAGTGATTACAAAGTGGAAGCCAGTATAGACGAACATTATATCGACCGCGTACGTCCGGGATTAAAAGCTACTTTCGATCGCGAGGGAAAACTATACGGACTGCGAGTTCGCAAAGTTTATCCCGAAGTTCGTGAAGGAAAGTTTAAAATTGATTTTGTATTCACAGGAGAACGTCCCAATAATATTCGTAGCGGGCAGACCTATTATATCGACCTGCAACTGGGACAATCCGAGCCGGCAGTTATTATCCCGAAAGGAACCTTCTTTTCAGTAACCGGAGGCAATTGGATATTCGTTCTCGACAAAAGCGGGAACAAAGCCTATCGTCGCAAGATACGCATCGGACGCCAGAATCCTGACTATTATGAAGTGCTCGAAGGATTGGAGCCAGGCGAAAAGGTAATTGTGAGCGGATACGAAGCCTACAAAGATAATAATGTTTTAATTTTGCAATAAATATAATTAATACAAACGAGTATGAGTATATATAAGAATTTTAAAAGCGCCATCCGCAATTTAGGAAAGCATGGGCAGCACAATTCCGTTAAGATTGTCTGTTTGGGAGTAGGGCTTGCAGTCGGAGCCGTGCTGATAGCCAAGGTCTATTTTGAACAGAGTTACGACACATTTTTCCCAAAGTCAGATCGTACATACATTATTAATGAAACGCTTATTAAGAACGGTGAATTTCGTGAATTTCCACAAACAAGTGGAGCAATTGCACCTGGCGTTAAACGCTATGCCCCGCAAGTAGAAGCTGCTACACGTTTTACTGACGAAAGTGAGAAGTGTGCTTGCGAAACACAAGATAAGAAGAAAATCTCAGCAAATATAGCTCTCGCAGACAGTTGTTTCTTTGATGTGTTAAGTCGCCCAATTCTACAAGGAAATCCTAAAGAAGTTCTTTCAAGGCCCAATTATTGCATGATCAATCGCAGCACTGCCAAAGCTATAGGAGGAGATGTTGTAGGTTGCAAACTCATATTGAAAGATCTAGGAGGTATTGAAGTCATTATCGGTGGTGTATATGAGGACATACCCGATAATTCATACTTGAAACCACTCAATATACTTGTATCTATTTCTACTATAGGCCAGCTCAGCGGTGACGGAACTCAAAACTGGATAGGCAACGACCGTTATAAATCGTTTATCCGTTTAGCACCGGGATGCAGCATACATGATATTCGTTCGCAAGTAGCTAAAATGCGTCAGGAAAATCTTCCTCTGGATGAACTGAAAAAGGCCGGTACCAATTTGAACTATTCATTTACTCCACTAACAAAGATTCATACTTCAGACCCCACAGTCAAGAAAATGTCATGGATTCTTTCTTTGTTAGCATTCGTACTTATATTCTCGGCCGCAATGAATTATTTACTCATCGTCATCGGCAACATGGTTGGACGTGCCAAAGAAATGGCTGTTCGTAAGTGTTATGGTGCCGAAGGACGCGATATTCACGGCATTGTATTTATGGAGGCATTCGTTCATCTGATTTTATCCATACTGCTGGCAGCCTTATTGATATTCGTTTGCAAAGGAACAATCGAGCAACTGCTAGATGCACCGATCACAGCACTTCTCTTTAATAAAGGAAGCTGGATTTTGGCTGCAGTCTGCTTGCTTATCCTAGTAATCGGAGGATTAATACCGGGATGGCTCTATTCGTCCATACCTGTGGCAACTGCATTCAGAGGATACACCGAAACCCGCCGTCGTTGGAAATTGTTTCTGCTTTCCATTCAGTTTATTGCAGCAGGATTCTTAGTCAGCTTGCTATTCATCATTAATAAGCAATATAATTTAATGATCAACGATAATCCAGGGTATGCATACGAAAATTTAGCTACGATGAATCTTGAGGGCACAACAAGAGAACAACGAGCCAAATCTGTTTCGGAACTGCAGAAAATGGCAAGTGTTGAGAGCGTTACATCTTCTGACTGTATATTGACAACTAGTCAAAGTGGCAATAATATTTCATTACCGGGAGAGGATAAAGAATATATGAATGTAGCCGATCTGTATAGTGTATCAGACAATTATCTGGCTACAATGGGAATAAAAATCATTCAAGGTCAAAACTTTACCGAACAGACAGACAGCTCACGTGAAGTGATGGTGAGCCGCAGCTTTGTCGATAAGATGAAACTATTGGCACATTGGGATAATAATATTATAGGAAAGAGAGTATTAATAACCGAACATAGCCAAAATGCCCAACAGTCTTTCATCATTTGCGGCGTATATGATAATGTTCGCATCGGCAGCATCAGTTCGCAAGATAGTCGTCCAAGTGTTATGTTTTATACCAAAAATACCTGTCATAACATTTTAATCAAGTTTCATCACCTGACAGGAGATAACCTCAAAGACGCTACTCAAAAGATGCAGCATTTATATCCTGATAAAGATATTGTTATCTCAAGTTATCACACATTGATAACCGACCTATATAGTGATGCTCGTCGTTTCCGTGATGCTGTAATGATCGGAGGTATGATCACACTACTTATTGCATTGATGGGATTGATCGGATATACCAATGATGAGATCAACCGCTGTCACAAAGAGATAGCTATTCGCAAAGTAAACGGAGCCGAAGTGAAAAATATCCTCGCTCTTTTTGTCAAAGATATTCTGCGTGTAGCCATACCGTCGTTGATCGTTGGAAGTATCGGTGCATTGATCGTTGCCCGTAAATGGCAAGAACAATTCAGTGAAAAAGCTTCGTTAGGATGGTTCATCTTCGTCGGTTGTGGGCTAGCCGTACTTATCATTATTTTGGCTGTTGTCAATATCAATTGTTACAAGGTAGCCAACAGCAATCCGGTGAATTATTTAAAAGGAGAATGAAACAGTAACAAATAAAAAAACAAAAGATATGATTAAAATAGAAAACATGTGCAAGTCCTTCCGTACAGAAGAAGTAGAGACTATTGCATTAAATAACGTATCGATAGAGGTAAAAGAAGGAGAATTTGTCGCCATTATGGGCCCTTCAGGTTGTGGAAAGTCTACATTATTAAACATACTTGGCTTGCTGGACAATCCCTCAAGCGGAACCTATTGGTTGCAGGATAGGGAAGTAGGCACTCTAAAAGAGAAAGAACGTACCCGCGTTCGTAAGGGACAGATCGGTTTCGTCTTTCAGAGTTTCAACTTGATAGACGAATTAAATGTGGCTGAGAATGTAGAGCTTCCGTTGACTTACCTCAATGTAAAGGCAAGTGAACGAAAGGAGCGTGTACACGAAATATTGAAAAGAATGAATATCAGTCATCGTGCCGGACATTTCCCTCAACAATTAAGTGGCGGACAGCAACAAAGAGTGGCCATAGCCCGTGCGGTCATTTCCAATCCTAAGATGATTTTAGCTGATGAACCTACCGGCAATTTGGATTCCAAAAATGGAGTGGAGGTGATGAATCTGCTTACCGAGCTAAACCACGAAGGTACTACCATCGTAATGGTCACTCACAACAAACATGATGCAACCTTTGCTCACCGTATCGTCAATCTGTTTGATGGACAGATCATTGATTCGGTAGGTGATTTCATTTAATAAGACACACATAAACTTCACAATCTTCATAATAGTTTAACTTGAGAAAAGAGGCTATATCTTATTGAATAACTCCTTCAATATTTGATATAGTCTCTTTCTTTTTGCATTACAGAATGTTTCAATATTGCATATTTAATCAACGTACTTACTATCGACATATTTTTATTGCATTTTCATTGTAGCCTTTTGTTTTTTATTTCTCTATATTTGCACCCTTGAATACATGATCCCAGAAAGAGGATAAATACGCAAACGAAAATATATAATATCTTGGTAATGTCGATACAAGGCAAACACGAAAAGGATTTTGAAGAATTATTCAAGAATAATTACACAAAATTATATTACTACGCCCTCAATATCATTCATGACTCAGAGGAAGTCAAGGATATTGTGAGTGATGTATTTAAGTATTTATGGGAGCATTTTGAGGAAATGGATGAATCATCATCTGTTACAGCATTATTATACACTTTAGTAAAAAACAACTGCATTGATAGATTGCGTCATCAAGACGTATCTCAAAAATATGAAAAAGTCGTGATGGAAGAAACTTTTTCATGGGTTGAATATGAATACAATGAACGTGATGAAAGACTGGATCAAGTAATGAAATCTATTGAAACCCTACCGACACAAACAAAAGCAGTATTTAAGAAGTGCTTTATCAGCGGAAAGAAATATAAGGATGTTGCTGAAGAAATGGGAATTAGTATAAATACAGTAAAAACACACATGACAAAAGCTTTAAAAATAGTAAGAGAAAACAATAGACAGAAAAAATAGATTCTTTTTACAAAAAAAGAAGAAAAAGCATCACCCTAAAAGTAACCTCAATCGTATTAATATATAGAAGGCTTTATAAAATGGAAAATAATTCAAGTTGCAATAATGATAACATACCTTGCAGTGATTCTGAGATGGAGATGGCACGGCGTGGCGCTGCTGATGATAAATTTGCACAAAGCAAATATTTCATAGATTGGCTTCTGCAATCTGAAAATCATTTATTGCTTTACAAAGAGTGCACTTTTTATAGAGAAGCAATCTTGAGAAACGAGTTAGCTTTAAAACCTGATATAGACTCGGAATGGCGTAGCTTTAATGGCAAAATGCATCATAATGATAGAATAAAATCAAAAAGGAAAATTTGGATTTATTCATCTGCGGCAGCAGCAATCTTGATAGTGGCATGGCTATTCCCCTTAAATAATAAATTCAAACAAGTAGTTGGTCATCAACAAGAGAAAAGTATTATCTCACAATCCGGTAGAAAAGCGATGACAACAAAAGATAATAAAACAACAGGCATTAAGGTAAGTGCAAAAAGTGTTAGTGCTAATATTTGGCAGAAGGCGGGGAAAATGAATAAGGAAACATTCCCTGTTGCCAACAAGTCGCTGGATTATCAGACAATGATTGATAACCGACAAGCTAGTGTTGAGGAACAAACTTTGAATATTTCTAGAGGAAAGTCGTATCATTTAGTTTTAGATGACGGCACTCAGGTATGGGTGAACGCTGATACAAAAATAACATATCCGTTACATTTTGGCTCAGATAAACGCGTTATAGAGTTGGAGGGAGAGGCTTATTTTAAAGTTGCGAAAGACAAAGATCGTCCGTTTATTGTGGAGACACCCTATCTTACAACTGTAGATTTAGGAACGGAATTCGATATTAAGGCCTATCAAAAAGAAGATGCAAGTGTGACTTTAATAGAAGGTAAAGTGGCCGTTTCTAATATCGAGAATGAGAATAGAACAGTTTTGATCCCTGGAGAAAATGCTTCTTTGACAAATGGTGGTTTCGTTGTAAAGAGTGTTGATGTCAAAAATTATATTTCATGGATTAATGGCTATTTTTATTTTGATAATGCTTCGTTGCAAGATATTATGAAAGAGTTATCAAGATGGTATAACGTGAACGTCATATTTAAGGATACAGAGCTAAAAAAATTGAAATTTAAATTTTGGGCTGATCGGAACGATTCATTTGAAGAAGCTGTTTCAATGATCAACCAAATGGGTAAAGTTGCGATAAACACGGTGAATCCTCACGAGGTAATTATCACCCAACCTGAGAAATAAAAACAAAAGGATTGGCGGTAACCAATCCTTTCAAATACAACTATTTTTAGATCTTGCAGGATCTAAAAAGCGAAATTATTAATTTTACTTAACGCACAAAGTTATGAAAAAAAATTCGTTTGATCCATCAAATAGATGGGTAAAAAAGGTGAATTTTGTGAAAAAGTTATTCTTAGTATTACTTCTTTTACAGCTTTTCCCTGTACAAATTTTTGCTGATACAAATCAGGATCCCCCAAAACTAATTAGTTTAAGTTTTGATAATGAGAAGTTATCTGAAACACTTGTTAAAATAGAACAAGCAAGCGGATACAAGTTGGTCTTTAACTATGAGGATGTAGAATCTTACAGAATCACAGGAAATTTTGTAAAAAAACAAGTAGAGGACGTTCTTAACACGATATTAAAAGATAAACCTTTTACTTATAAAGTGCAGTCTCAAAAAGGCATTGTTGTTATAATTCCAAAATCAAACAATCAGATTGTTTATGGTAAAGTCACTGATTCCGACAAAAATCCTTTGTTGGGAGTTGATATTACAATCAAGAACAAATCAAGAGGTACGATTACAGATGCTGATGGTAATTTTCAAATAAAAGCGTCAGAAAAAGATATTTTGGTAGTTAAATTCATAAGCTATAAAACTAAAGAAGTTCAGATTACTGATGACCATGTTTATAATATACAATTAGCTTCTAATGTCAACACTTTAGACGAAGCGATGGTTATTGCTTATGGAAAATCGTCCAAAAGACTTAGCACCGGTGACGTTTCTACAATTTCATCTAAGGAAATTGAAGAGCAACCTGTTACAAATATCCTACAAGCATTGTCCGGTAGAGTTCCAGGTTTGTTGATGACAGAAAATAGCGGCAATCCCGGTGGAGCAGTATCCGTACAAATTAGGGGCGTTGGCTCATTACTGTCAGGAACAAATCCTTTATATATAGTTGATGGAGTTCCTTATCTTTCAGATGCCATATACAAATCAGGCGGAAACACAAGTTCGTCATTAGCTCCCTCTTATGGAAGTAGCCCACTTAATGCACTTAATCCTTCTGATATCGAGAGCATAAGTGTTTTAAAAGATGCAGATGCTACAGCTCTATATGGCAGCAAAGGATCGAATGGTGTTATCCTTATAACTACTAAAAAAGGAACGGCCGGGAAAACAAAAGTGGATGTTAGTATTAGCCAGGGATTTTCAGAAACAAGTGATATTCATAGAGTTAAACCTCTATCTTTAGATCAATACTTGGAAATAAGACGCGCTGCTTATGCCAACTCCGGAACTACTCCAACTGCCTACAATGCTCCAGACTTAGTGTCATGGGATACAACTGGAAAACAAAATGTTGATTTCATGAAATTACTTGTTGGCAAAACGGCTCAAGTAACAGATGCATCTACAAGCTTTTCTGGAGGAAGTCAACAAACAGTTTTTTTATTAAGTGGCACATGGCATAAAGAAACAAGCGTTATTCCAGGTAACAATTACTACAATAGGGGAGCCATACATTTTAGCATAGAGCATACCAGCTTAAATAAAAAATTTACAGCAACCATTTCAAATTCAATGATTTGGGATGCAGGAAACAATGCCGGTCAGGTTTTTCAGCAATCAGATTTGGCTGGATATGCTTTTGGATTAGCACCAAATCATCCATTGTATGACTCAACAGGAAATCTGTATTGGTATAGCAGCAATACTAGCAATTCTAGATTTGATAACCCGCTAAGTTATAAATATTCAACTTATACCACAAAGAACAATAACCTGTTAGGAAATATTTTATTAAAATACACCCCTATACCTGGATTGAATATCAGATTAAACACATCATATAATAAAATTACAGCAAACTCAAAGAATCTTCACTACTCCAAAGGTATAAATCCATATAGTGGAGTTCTTCCTTCAGCGTTTTTTCAAGAAAACACTTCAGAAACTTTAAACATAGAGCCCCAAATTGATTATACTCAAAATATTTGGAAAGGTGCTTTTAATATTCTGGGTGGTGCCAGTTTCCAAAAAAACGACTACAATCAACCCTATTATATTGTAGGGACAAACTACTCATCAGATGCTTTGCTTAATAACCCCCAAGCTGCCGGAAGTTATTATTTGTATACCTTTTCTTCACAATATAAATACCAATCATTTTTTGGCAGAATAAATTATAACATAAAACAGAAATACATTTTAAATGTAAATTACAGGTGGGATGCTTCCTCTAAATTCGGAAAAAATAATAGATATGGAAGCTTTGCATCTGTTGGTGGAGCATGGATATTTTCTCAAGAAAACTTGATAAAAAAGAATTTCCCTATTCTAAGTTATGGTAAACTGAGAGCAAACTACGGAAGTACAGGAAATGATCAAGTTGGAAACTATGAATATATGGATACTTATTCTACTTCGTACTATTCATATAACAATGTATCTTCAATCGTTCCAAGTAAAATTGCGAATCCTGACCTTAAGTGGGAAGTCAATAAAAAATTGGAAATCGGTCTTGATTTAGGGTTCTTCAAAGATAGGATTCTTCTTTCCGGATCATGGTTTTATAATAGGACCATCAATCCAATAGTTTCAGCACCTTTGACAACTGTAACCGGATTTAGTTCTTATACAGCAAATCTTGATGCGGTAATCCGTCAAGAAGGAGAAGAATTTACACTTACTACGAAGAATATACAGAAACCTAATTTTAATTGGGTTACAGATTTCAACATTACATTTGCGGATAGCAAACTAACTTCTTTTAAAGATTTTGAAAATTCAAGTTACTATAATACAATGGTACTAGGCAAGTCTACAAGTGCAATTTATGGGTTTAAATATTTAGGAATAGATCCGGCTACCAGCTTGCCGAAATTCCTTGATGCAAATAACAATGGAACGAATTCTTACACCGAAACATATCCTGCAGCAAACAAAGGAGCAGGCGATTATGTCTATCTTGGTAAAAGTAATCCTGATTTTTATGGGGGATTGAATAATAGCTTTTCCTACAAAGGTTTTCAACTGGATATTTTTGTACAATTCGTAGGGCATACAATGAAAAAGAGCATTATGGCATCGGCAAGTGTCCCCGGTTATAATGCATCAAATATGTATAATGGAGTGTATGACTTATTTAAGGAAACTAACGGAAAAATAGCAACTAGAACATTTAACTATACTGACGGAAGCCCTTATGTCAGTTTTGTAAAATATCTTCAATCGGATGCTGTCCTGAGTGATGCAGCCTATGCCAGATTAAAAAATGTATCATTATCTTACACTTTCGGTCAAAACTTGATATCAAGACTCAAAATCTCTTCTGCTCAATTATATCTAAGAGCACAAAATTTATATACACTAACGAAGTATAAAGGACTGGATCCTGAGACAGGTAGTAGTTTCGTACCTCCATTACGAACGATAACATTTGGTGTTAAATTCTCACTTTAAATACATAAATACATGACATGCAATATAAAAAAATACGGAATAGGTACCTTGTTGTTATTAGCAATAGCAATATTGGTATATGGTTGTAAGGATTTTACAGATGTGGCAGCTCCTTCTAATCAATTAAGTACAGAAACTGTTTACACAAATGATGCAACTTTAAATAGTGCTATAGCCGGTATGTACAGTACAATGGCCAATGATAATGCACAGATTATTCAAACCAATTTATCCGCTTTAACTAGTATGTGTGCAGATGATATGACATATCCTACAGGTAATGATTATGATGGTTTTGTCAATAACTCTATTCCGATAAATGACACCAATGTAGCCGATATGTGGGCAGCGTTTTATTCCTCTATATATCAGGCTAACAGCATTATTTACGGGGTTCAAAATAGTACTCAAGGAGCATTATCTGATTCAATAAAGCAAAATGCTACAGCAGAAGCTAAATTTATAAGAGCTTTTTGTTACTTTTATCTTACCAATTTATGGGGAGATGTTCCATTAGCATTGACCACTGATGCCAAAGTAAACAATTCTTTAACCAGAAGCAGTCAATCCGCAGTATATACACAAATAATCAAAGATCTAGTAGATGCCAAAAATATTTTAAGGAAAGATTATTTCTTTTCTAGTAGTAATCGAACACGGGTCAATAAATATGGAGCAATGGCATTGTTGTCAAGAGTCTACTTATATAATAAAGATTGGAAGAATGCTGAAAGCTATGCAGACTCTGTCATTGAGAAAAATACAATATACAATTTGTTAGACCCTTCTGAAATGTCAGGGATCTTCGTACAAAACAATCAAGAAGCTATTTGGCAATTGTCATCATCAAGTACTACCGAATATACAAGTGAAGGATCCTATTTCCAATTAGTAAATGGTGAAATTCCCTACTATGCACTTACAGATGATTTGATTAAAAATTTCAATACTGGCGACAATCGACTTACTAATTGGATCGGTACAAAAGATGCAGATGGAACAACATGGCATTATCCATTGAAATACAAACAAAACGCGAACAGTTCCGGAGCAACAGAATATGTCACTTATCTCAGATTAGCAGAACAGTACTTAATACGAGCCGAAGCACGTAATAACCAAGAAAATACGAATGGAGCAGTGCTTGATCTTGATGTTATAAGGAATAGGGCCGGATTAGGGAATTTCAACTCATCTGCCAATCAACAGGCTATCGATTTGGAAATAGAAAAAGAATGCAGACTTGAATTCTTTGCTGAATATGGACATCGTTGGTTTGATTTGAAGCGCAGAGATAGAGCTGATAGTGTTCTAGGTGCACAGAAATCAGGTTGGAAAAGTAGTGATGTACTTTGGCCCATACCTTCTACAGAAATTACAAACAATCATAATTTAACTCAAAACTCCGGGTATAAATAATCCCATGAAACACTCAATAGAATTAGTAAAAAAGCATCACCCTAAAAACATACTTATACGTAATATAATAGAAGCTTTATGACTATCGATTTAATGAAAGGGTTTACACATAAACTAAAACATAATTCTATACTCAATCGAGATATCGCGGAAAACTTTGCAGAAAGATCAAAGCATTAATCAGATAAAACATTAATTCAATTAGAAAATAATATTTATGAAAAGAGTTCTTATAATGATTAGTTTTCTACTTCCAACAGCATTGTTTGCTCAGGAAGATTTGTTCAGCATTATTGGGAAAGTTGGTAATTTGAATTCACCGACTAAGGCATATTTACTTACCGAGGGTGGGCAAGCAATGGATTCAGCCATTGTAAAAAATGGTTCCTTTTTGATAAAAGGGAAAGTAGATAGTCCACACAAAGTGATCCTTTTATTGGATCATGACGGTATTGGTGTGAATAAATCGCTTAAGATGAGAAATTTTGACTACAACGTTTTTTATCTTAACAAAGGCCGATTGACAATAACCGGCAAAGATTCTATTTCAACAGCTGTTATTTCAGGTGGCTTGATTAATGCTGAATATCAAGCTTATAAAGAAATATCCAAGCCTTTGATTGCAATCAAAGAGGGCATTTATAAAGAATATGAGACTGCTTCTGAGGAAAAAAAGAAATCCAAAGAATACGGTGAAGAGCTAGACAAGAGAATGATAGCTGTCCTTGAAGACTTAAAGAAAGCACAAGAGCAATTTATAAAGTCTCACCCCGAGTCTTTTGTATCATTGGATTTATTGCAAAGAATGACACCAGGTGGTGAGCCAATGAACGTAGCTTTAGTTGAACCACTATTTGAAAAATTATCTCCAGTAATTAAAAATTCTATTGCAGGCAGAGCTTTTAATAATGAGATTAGCGATTGCAAGAAGGTTGCCATAGGGGTTGTGGCTCCTGATTTCTCGGAAAAGACACCAGAAGGTAAAATCTTAAAATTATCAGACTTCAGAGGAAAGTATATATTACTTGATTTCTGGGCATCATGGTGTGGACCATGCCGTGCAGAGAACCCTAATGTGGTAGCAGCTTATAATAAATACAAAGATAAAAATTTTACAATATTGGGAGTCTCTCTTGATTCTGAAGGATCAAAAGAAGCTTGGTTGAAAGCTATTGAACATGATCATCTTGTATGGAACCAAGTGTCCGATTTGAAAGGATGGAAGAACGAAGCTGCAAAACTTTATATCATACGCAGCATCCCTCAAAATTTCTTAATCAGTCCTGAAGGTAAAATAGTTGCCAAAAACCTTCGTGGAGAAGAGTTGGAAAAGAAGTTAAGCGAAATATTTAAATGAGCATTTAAATATTGTTGTCTTTAAAATCACAGTTGAAAGAGACTATGCCAAAAAGCATAGTCTCTTTTTTACGAATAACTTTGTTACCATATAGTATAATATTCATACCTTTGCATCGTATGCACAGCATACATCACAAGACAACAAGACACAACATATTAATAAAACAGACAAATGGCTTGTAAAGAAATGAAGAAAGTTCTGATTGACTTTTCGAATCTGGGAAGTATGTGCGGATTTGGAGAAATTTGCTATAATTATGCTCATCATCTAGCCCAATTGAAATTGGAAGATATGCACTTTGTTTTTCTTGTACCCAAAGAATGGGTAGGGCATTTTGGAGATAATGTAGATTATGTAGAGGATGAGAAGAAATATAGACATTCCACTTCTAATTTACCGAAAGTTGATTTATGGCACTCCACCGATCAACAATATCATTATCGCAGTCAATCAAAAGATACGATTAATGTATTAACTATTCATGATGTGAATTTCATTTATGAAAAACCTTATTGGAAAAGATGGAGGTATATCTGGAAATTACAACATAGAATTAAAGGATCAGACTATATTACAACAATTACAAATTATGTAAATAATGATATTTGCAACCATTTAAATTTGTATGGCAAAAAGAGCCAAGTGATTCACAACGGCGTAAGAAATATGGCAGAAGATTCTGAAAGTATCCCTTCATTTGTAAAGGATCCTCATGAGAAGTTCTTTTTTACAATAGGACAGATACGTACAAAGAAAAATTTTCATGTACTGGTACAATTGATGAAATATTTTCCCGATCATCGGTTATACATTAGTGGTGACGACCATTTTGATTATGCTGACGTTGTACGTGATTTTATTGCAAAAGAAGGTTGTGGACGCTCATTTCTGACAGGAAAGATATCACCGGAAGAGAAGAAATGGCTTTATAAGAACTGTGATGCATTCCTTTTCCCAAGTAAATTGGAAGGATTTGGCATCCCGATTATCGAAGCAATGCGGTTTGGACGTGCCGTCTTTTCATCAAAATGCAGCAGCTTGCCCGAAGTGTGTGGCAAATATGCTTTTATGTGGGACAATTTTGAACCTGAATATATGGCTGAGATTATTCATAACGGGTTGGATGGATTCTATGAAAATAAAGAACAAATAGAAGAAATGAAACGTTATGCTTACGAATTCAGCTATGAACATTATACAGATGAATATGTCTCGCTATATCGCAGACTGCTGGATAAGAAGTAATATACTATCAAATTATCGCCTAGCTTCGGCGATAATTCTGCATCAATATGCTTAGCATAAAATTTAATCCTTTCCAAACATCAGCTGCTTGAATTATATCATATTTTTGTTGATAATCTAAATTTGCCAGTTCCTCTGATGAAAGGTAGTCGGTGGCGGCTATTCCATCCGCAGGAGTATTGTTCTGAGGAATCCACGTATGTTTGTTGGCATTAGGAGAGCATATTACATAGGATGGAATTCCCATTGCTTGGGCAATATGCCTTGCTCCACCTTCATTGCCAAAATAGAAGGTTATATTTTGCAGCATCGCAGCCAATTCGCATAATGAATGAGCCTGAATGTTTATAAAAATATTGGGGGAACATTCCAGCTTTTGATAAATTCGTTGCGCATTTTCTTCTTCTTGTCCGGGAGCATAATTAAAGATCAATTGCATATCAGGATAAGCAGTAATAAGTTCTTTTAAAACCTCAACCATTCTATCTTCGTTCCAAGCTTTGTTGGCTAATTTAGCTGTAACCCCAACGAGCATGATTGGCTTATTAAACTTAATTCCATTATTTTCCATATAATCCCTGAATTTATCTTTTCTATAAGGAGCAACAAATATGGAAAAATCATTGGAGTAATGCAAATGTTTTATTTTTTCGAGTGGTGTGACAAGCATTAGGTTTTGTTGAACCATATCTCCCTCTAAATCATCTCTCTTTATTCTATAGTTATGTACCCATTTGTTATACTTTTTCCACACTCCAATACGTAGAGGAGTGGAGAGTGAAAATATAGAAAATGGCAATGTATTAAGCGTAGATCTCATATCAATAATCACATCATAATGAATCTTATGCATTATCTCATAAACTTTATAAAGATACAATCGCATAGAGTGCCTTTCATTTTCTTCAAATGTGATGACATTATCAATTGCCGGATGATTCTGAAAAAGAGGGGCAATATTTTTATTTAATGCCATGTCTATCTCTGCATCCGGAAAATTCTTTTTTACAGTGTTGCAAATAGCCGTCGAAAGCACAGCATCACCGATTTGTCTGAAACGAATAATGAGCACATGTTTGATAGCAATATTCTTCATGTTTGTGTCTATATAAAAGGAAACTGTGGTGAGGTTAAAAATCTTCCCACATCAACATTCTATTTAAAATTTGATTCTGTCTTTGTGTCAAATTAGTAGAAATGTCCACTAACTTGTCCTCAAAGATACATACTATCTATTTTTTCTGCAATTGTAATCAATTAATTCAACACTTTTCATAGCGAATGACTGTAAAATCAATGATTATCGTAACCATTTAAAACAAATCAAGCTTTATTCTCACAAAATCACAATACAACACATTGTTTTTGC
>Ga0302209_10000009_pt1 | contig 140703 bp, 113 predicted proteins | sample II_Fen_E3_1_FD_194574 | JGI IMG/M metagenome (GOLD analysis project Ga0302209, IMG submission 194574) | Peat permafrost microbial communities from Stordalen Mire near Abisko, Sweden - II_Fen_E3_1 | ecosystem: Environmental > Terrestrial > Soil > Wetlands > Permafrost | place: Sweden: Abisko...
GCCATCAATTCCAGCAAGCTGGAATCATGCTGCCCCTCGACTTGCATGTGTTAAGCCTGTAGCTAGCGTTCATCCTGAGCCAGGATCAAACTCTTCATTGTAAGAATTTCTTCTTTATTTTTGCAAGAATGTTACTTCTTGCGATTTTAATTCTGTTCAGGACCAAGATTTATCAATAACTTTAATTTATTGACGGTTTGTTTTTTTACCCATGTACGTTAAGTTACTCCATTGCTGGAGATCTCTTTTCGTACATGCTTCTTGTACTACTAATTGTTTATGTAATCTTTTCAAAGAACGATTCACGCTCGAATTTTTATATCCGAAAGCGGTTGCAAAGGTAATCACTTTTTATACTTACTTCCTAATTTTATTAAAACTTTTTTTGAAGTTTTTTTTTCGGAAGTTTTTAAGAAGGTTTTGTTGATCGGCTTCTTACAGCAAACTGTAAGGAGAGTATTCTCAACTCAATCATTTTTACCCCGTTTCCTCTTTCAATATGTCATTTCTTACGCTTGCTTCCCTGTGGAAGCGGGTGCAAAAGTACTCTCTTTATCTTTACACTCCAAATCTTTTTACCTCTTTTTTTGTGGATTTCATTCGAATGTTACAGGATTGTTACACAAGTTACTTATACTCTTTTATTTAAGTGACAAAACTTTTTTTTCATTTTTTCCCTATTTCTGTTACCTCTTTGTCTTTCTTTTCTCTGAGATGGCTTAAGAGAGCCGATTTACTCGCTACTATGACTTGTCTGCGTCGTTACTGAGAGTTGTTCGCATCGTTACTATGGGCAGAGAAACTCGTAGTTATGGGGTTAGAAACTCGCTATTGACGGGCGGACAACTCGCAGTAACGAGCTTGAGGGAAGATGACTTTGAGCTTTTGGGGAAGAGCTTTTATGAGTTTAGGTACCTTATGAAGGCTGAAAATTTATTTATTTGGCATTATAGAAATTTTACTCTATTCCTCAAATATCAGAAAACTGTTTTTTCCTTTCATCCTTCACTTTACCTTTATTCATCGGCGTTCCCGAATGAACGAATGAAGGCACTTTTTCGTTTTGTCCCTTCATTTCTATCGTCCGAAATTGGGAGAAACGTTTATATTTGCCGCTTTGGAAGGTTGGCTTGTCATTCTTTCTTTACCAGACTCGGGGGATCTATACATTATAGTATATAGGGAGGATTTTCTTAAGCGAATGAAAGCATCCTTCATTTATCTTCAAAGCTACACCTATTATATAGGTGTGGTTTGTGAAACCTCCGTTTCCTTTCATGCACGATGTTTGTAAAATTGCATTCACCTTCCAACTATCACACGTTCATTCGATTACGGGTGAATGAGTGAAGGCTCCAAATTTTTCATCTGCCTTCACTTTCATCTTTTCAAAGGACTTATATCTTGACAAAATCAATGGGTGTTTTGATTATCTCAACCTGTTCGATTACTCAAATGAACTGTATGTGTTGGTAAACTCAAACAGTTCGGTTTATCAAAACATACAATTCACTTTGACGATTTCTCGTCGGTAATCTCATTACTACTGCTCTGCTCTTACTCCACTACTCGCCTGTAGTTCGGGAACTACCCGCCTGCTCTCAGGCAAACGCAGGTGGGCAGAAAGATAACTGCCCGCCGGTAATCGGAATAAAGGATTTAGTGAATGTGTTAATTTTTGTCTACCCTTCATGCATTCATCCGTAAGTTAATGAAGATGTACGAGTTTGAAGGATGAAGGGTGATTCACACTTTCTGCATTTTCGGTGTTTGGTGCCTTGCAATTCATTCAATCCAAACAAAAGATGAATATTCGCCGATAATCAGGGAATAAGGATTGGAATGAATGTGTTAATTTTTGTCTAGCCTTCATTCGTTCATCCGTAAGTTGATGAAGATGTGAGAGTTTGAAGAATGAAGGCAATTTACACATTTATGATCCAACCATTTCTTCTAGCAGTTTTATACCTTTCCCCACATTAGAAACTGACTTTATGAGCATGCTTCTCTTGCTTCCATTCTCACGTAACTTACAAAAGCGTGCATTATTTTGCAAAAAGTGGATGACTTTATCAAATGTATCGCTTTGGTAATAGGGAGAGTCAAGATTGTTGACAAAATAGAGTGTCATTCTATCGTTTTTCAATAGCAACCGCTCTACACCCAATTTACGTCCCAAACGACGAAGCTTCACTACTTTCATTAACTCTTCGCTCTCAAGAGGAACTTTGCCAAACCTATCTTCTAATCGTTCTTTAAACTTATCGATATCTTCATCAAGAGATAGTCCGTCTAATTCACGATAAAGCAACATACGCTCACTACTACTAGGGATGTAAGTGGCAGGGAAAAGCAATTCCATATCACTCTCTACGTTACATTCTTCTACAAAATCATCACCCGAAATGACTTCACCGTTGGCTTTAGCTTCATCTATATACAATTGTGAGAATTCGTCGGTTTTCAATTCATGTACTGCTTGCTCCAATATCTTCTGGTAGGTTTCATATCCTAAATCGGCAATGAATCCACTCTGCTCAGAGCCCAATAGATTGCCGGCACCACGTATGTCCAAATCCTGCATAGCAATATGTATGCCACTACCTAAATCGCTAAAATTTTCTATTGCCTGCAATCTTCGCTTAGCTTCGGGAGTCAATACACTCAACGGAGGAGCTAAAAGATAACAAAAGGCTTTACGATTACCACGCCCTACCCGACCACGCAACTGGTGCAAATCACTCAAGCCAAAACGATGCGCATCATTGATGATAATGGTGTTAACATTGGATATATCTATACCGCTTTCTATAATGGACGTTGCCAACAATACATCATAATCGTAATTGATAAAATCAAGGATTATCTTTTCCAACTTTTGAGGATCCATCTGCCCATGCCCTACACAGATTCGTGCATCCGGTACTAATTTATGTATCAACGATTCCAACTCTCCCAAATTCTGAATACGATTATTCACCACAAAAACCTGACCGTTACGACTCATTTCAAAATTAATAGCCTCGGTCAAGATATCTTTATTAAAAGTATGCACCTCTGTTTGAATAGGAAAACGATTAGGCGGCGGAGTGGAAATAATACTTAAATCACGCGCTCCCATCAATGAGAATTGCAAAGTACGGGGTATAGGGGTTGCTGTCATGGTAAGTGTATCCACATTTACCTTTATTTTACGCAACTTCTCTTTCACTGATACTCCGAATTTTTGCTCTTCATCAACAACCAGCAAACCTAAATCTTTGAAATGTACACTCTTACTAATAAGCCGATGCGTACCTATAATAATACTTATCTCGCCATTCTTTAAATCTGTCAGAATTTGTGTCGTATCTTTTGCTGAACGCGCCCTACTCAAATATTCCACACGACAAGGAAAATCTTTTAACCGCTCACAAAATGTTTTATAATGCTGTAAAGCCAACACAGTCGTTGGCACTAACACAGCTACTTGTTTGTTATCTGTTACAGCTTTGAATGCTGCACGAACAGCAATTTCTGTTTTGCCGAAACCTACATCGCCACAAATTAGCCGATCCATAGGCATCGAACGCTCCATATCACGCTTCACATCCTGCGTAGTTTTAAATTGATCGGGAGTATCCTCATATATAAAACTGGCTTCTAGCTCATGTTGCAAAAAACTATCGGCAGAAAAGTTAAAGCCTTTTTCCTCTTTACGTTGGGCATACAATTTGATCAAATCTCGGGCAATATCCTTAATTTTCTTCTTTGTCTTATCTTTCATCCTTTCCCAAGCGCCTGTGCCTAAATGACTCAAACGAGGAGGTTCGCCTTCTTTCCCTTTATACTTGGAAATTTTGTGAAGTGAATGAATAGATACCAGTACCACATCTTCATTTTGATACACAATCTTCACCATTTCTTGTGTAGAATCTCCTTGAGGAACTCTCGCCAACCCGGCAAAACGCCCCACTCCATGATCAGTATGTACCACATAATCGCCTATCTGAAATTCACTTAATTCCTTTATAGACAAGGCAACCTTGCCAGTACGAGCTTTATCGCTTCGAAGATTATATTTATGAAACCGATCGAAAATCTGATGATCAGTAAAGAAACATACTTTCAATAAATTGTCAGAAAAGCCTTCGTGGATAGTTTTACTGACTGCTTCAAAGGGAAAATGATCTCCACGATCATCAAAAATAGAGCGCAATCTATCAATCTGCTTGGCACTGTCACTACATATATATAACTTATACCCATCTTCAAGATAATTTTTGAATGATTCGGACACCAATTCAAAGTTTTTGTGATATATAGGTTGTGCCGTGAAATCAAACTTAACTGTAGCTTGAGGCACTTCAAGAGGGACATGCCCGAATTCGACTCGTCTAAAAAGGTTTACACCTTTTATAAAATCCTCTCCTTCTATTAAGCTGGCCTTGGAAATCAGAACATCATCGCCTTCTTCTTCCATTATTTTTTGAGCTTGAGACGACAACGCTTCATTATGAATCAATGATATGCGTTCACCGATATACTGCATATCCATCATCATTATCACTGTATCTTCAGGGATAAAATGCAAGAAAGATACTTCATTGCCTGTTTCACTACCATTCAGCTCAGGAACGATAGAAATTTGATCCAATTTACTTTTCGATAACTGACTTTCAACCTCAAATGAACGAATACTTTCTATTTCATCACCAAAGTAATCAATACGATACGGATATTCAGAAGCATAAGAAAAAACATCAATAATACTTCCTCGCACAGCATATTGTCCCGGCTCATATACATAATCAACATAAGTGAATCCGAAATCTTTCAATGTATTCTGAACTACTTTCATTCCAAGATTTTCATTGATTTTCAAACTCAATGTCTTTTCATTCAACGTCTCCTTAGAAACTACTTTCTCTGCTAAAGCTTCAGGATAAGTGACAATATATAAATGGTCCTCATCCTTTTGCAATCGACTAAGCACCTCTGTACGTAAGATCTCATTAGCTGCATCTTTTTGTCCGTATTTTATAGCACGTCTATAAGAAGACGGGAAAAAAAGGACATTTGAATCACCCAGGATTTGTATCAAATCATGATAAAAATATCCAGCTTCTTCCAAATCACCCAATATGAAAAGAAAAGGCAATGACGATTTTTTATATATAACTGATGAAATAATTGCCCCTGCAGAAGCACATATACCGTCAAGAAAAATAGTTTGAATGGAAGCTTTGTCCAAAGCTTTGGAATAAGCACCCATCGAGGAATGCCTCTTATAGAGGCTTTGTATGTCTTGTAAGTCCATAAATAATTGTATCAACGGGTACAAAATTAGTAAAAATACCCGAATCATCTTTTACATAAAGAATAAAATACTTACTTTTGCCCAGACTAACATACGAAATATTATGCAAAATTCCGACAAAATTGTTATTATACCAACATACAATGAGATAGAAAATATAGAGAAAATTATACGTGCTGTTTTTGCATTAAACGGATATTTTCACATTTTAATCATTGACGACGGTTCGCCTGACGGCACTGCAAATGCAGTAAAAGAGATACAAGAAGAATTTAAAGACAGGCTTTTTCTATTGGAACGTAAAGGAAAATTAGGGTTAGGTACAGCATATATTACCGGTTTCAAATGGAGCATTGAACGTAAATACGACTATATATTTGAAATGGATGCAGACTTCTCTCATAGCCCTGCTGATCTACCACGCTTATATGAAGCTTGCGCAAATCAAGGTGGAGATGTTGCCATCGGTTCAAGATACGTTTCCGGAGTAAATGTTGTGAACTGGCCTATGGGGCGTGTATTGATGTCATACTTTGCTTCAAAATATGTAAGAATAATCACCGGATTACCTATTCATGACACTACCGCAGGATTCAAATGTTACCGCAGGGAAGTACTTGAATCCATTAATCTGGATAAAATCCACTTTAAAGGTTATGCTTTTCAAATAGAAATGAAATTCACCGCTTTTAAGCACGGATTCAAAATCATTGAAGTCCCGGTAATTTTTGTTAACCGCGTATTAGGAACTTCTAAAATGAACAGCGGTATATTCGGTGAAGCCGTATTCGGTGTTATTCAACTAAAGATAAGAAGTTTCTTCCATAAATATCCGCAAAAAAAAGGCCATGAGTAAAATACTAATTAAAGGAGCCACAATAATAAACGAAGGACGATCGTTCACTGGATCTGTGGCAATAGAGAACGATAAGATTTCAAAAATAACTGAAGGAGTCATTGATCTTTCACGCACAGAAGATTTTGATGAAATAATCAATGCTGCCGGAAAATACTTGATTCCCGGAGTAATTGACGATCATGTACACTTCCGTGAACCGGGATTAACCGACAAAGCAGATATAGCTAATGAAAGTCGTGCAGCGGCAGCAGGTGGTGTGACATCATTCATGGATATGCCTAATTGCATCCCACAAACAGTTACGATTGAAGCACTTGAAGATAAATTTGAACGTGGTGCTAAAGAAAGTAGAGTAAACTATTCATTCTATTTCGGAGCTACCAATGATAACTGTAAACTTTTTCACTTATTGGATAAAAAAAGAGTTTGCGGTATAAAGCTTTTCATGGGAAGCAGTACCGGCAATATGCTGGTTGATGAAAAAGAAAGTTTGGAACGTATTTTTGGCGAAACGGATATGTTGATTGCCGCACACTGCGAAGATGCTGCACGTATCAATGAAAATATAAAGAAATATAAAGCACAGTATGGTGATGATCCTTACATCATATACCATCCTATGATAAGAGATGCTGAAGCCTGCTACGCTTCATCTTCAAGAGCGATAGAATTGGCTGAGAAGAATGGAGCCCGTTTACATATCCTTCACATATCTACAGCTAAAGAATTGTCACTATTCCATAATGACAAACCACTAAAGGAGAAAAAAATAACAGCTGAAGCAGTTATTTCTCATCTTCTTTTCTACGATGATCTATACAAAAGCCTAGGACCATTGATCAAATGCAACCCTTCTGTTAAAACATTAGATGATCGTGAAGCTATACGTCAAGCTGTGATAGATAACGTGATTGATGTAATTGGTACTGATCATGCTCCTCATTTACTTTCTGATAAAACAGGAGGGGCACTAGGTGCTGCTTCAGGAATGCCTATGATTCAATTTTCATTACCAATCATGCTTGAATTATCTCAGAATGAAGTCATTACTAAAGAACAAGTGATTGAGAAGATGTGTCATGCACCTGCTGACTTATATCGTGTTGAAAAAAGAGGATACATAAGACCTGGATATCAGGCCGATTTAGTGTTGGTGGATCCTAATCAATCATTTAAAATAGAATCAGATATCATACAGAGTAAATGCGCATGGAGTCCTTTGGAAGGAATGACGATGCACACCAAAGTCATACGGACTTTGGTAAACGGGCACACTGTTTATCAAGACGGTTCCATTATTGATGACAAATACCGCGGTATGCCATTGCAGTTTAACAACTAATGCAACCATGATCAAAGTTGACTACAAAATACATGAAGTAGCTGAATATATAAATTGGCTTTACTTCTTTCACGCATGGGGATTGGGTGCTAAAATGGGGAGTGTAGCAGATCTGCACGGTTGTGATGCTTGCAGAGCGCAATGGTTGGCTTCTTTCCCAAAAGAAGAAATTCCTAAAGCTGCAGAAGCAATGCAATTGTTTAAAGAGGCACAGAAAATGTTGAATCAGCTTGATGCTGATTACAGTACGCGTGGTATTGCACTATTGTGCGAAGCCAATGCTGATGGTGATGACTTGATTATGAACGGCATTACTATTCCATTGTTGCGTCAGCAGACCGTGCAATCAAAAAAGGATATGTACTTGTGCTTAAGCGATTTCGTACGTCCATTATCATCCGGCATTAAGGATACGGTCGGTGTATTCGCAACTTGTGTAGATCCTGATATGGAGCACTTATACGATAATGATCCATATAAAAAAATGCTGGTGCAAACACTTTGCGATCGTCTGGCTGAAGCAACAGCCGAAAAGTTTCATGCAGAAATAAGACGTAAACATTGGGGATATGCACCGGATGAAAATTTGACAATGAAACAATTAGTACATGAAGAATACCAAGGTATCCGACCTGCTGTAGGATATCCGTCCCTCCCCGATCAATCGGTCATATTCTTGTTCAACAAATTGCTGGATATGGGCCAAATTGGCATTAAACTAACAGAGAGTGGTGCAATGATTCCACATGCTTCGGTATGTGGGCTAATGTTTGCTCATTCTAAATCAAAATATTTCACTATAGGACATATTGAAAAAGATCAACTAGAAGATTATGCTCGCCGGTGTGGTAAACCGGTAAATGAGGTTCGTCGCTTTTTGGCGGGAAATATATAAAGAATAACTATTATGAGTAAGAAAGTTTTAATATTGCTGGCTCACCAAAATATGGAAAAGTCAGTGGCAAATAAGGCACTGATCAATGGCGTCAAAGATATGTCGGGTGTCACTATCATCAATTTATACGAGGAAAAATCGCATCCATTTGATAATGATAAATTTAAGGAACTGCTCACAAAAAATGATGCCGTGATATTCCAATTCCCATTTTATTGGGCAAGCGCTCCTGCTATTTTAAAGAAATGGACAGATGAAGTATTCACCGGTTGTGCTAAAAAAGATTTTATTGCAGGAAAACCTTTAATGGTTGTTACAACCACCGGATCGGAATATGATGCTTATCGCACAGGAGGTCGAAATATGTTCACTATAGATGAATTAATTCGCCCATATCAGTTGATAGCCAATCACTCTGGCATGAAATGGGTTAGTCCGGTAGTTGTCTATGGGCTAAATGACTTAGAATCACCAGATACAATATTACGTATCAAAAAGGGTGTAGAGGAATATAAGAATAGAATAACAACTATATAATGAAGCTAATAAAATGAATATAAAATTACGTTTAATTATCATGAACTTCCTGCAATTCTTTATTTGGGGATCATGGTTAATTTCATTAGGAGGCTACATGGGACGCACTCTTCACTTTGAAGGAGGCGAAATAGGAGCAATTTTTGCTACAATGGGCATCGCATCAATAATTATGCCTGGCATTGTGGGGATTATCGCCGACAAATGGGTAAACGCCGAACGCCTTTTAGGTATTATGCACCTTGTAGGGGCCGGATGCCTTATATTTGCAGCAGGGCAAACAACATATCACCCCATGTATGTGGCATTGTTGCTAAACTTATTAATGTATATGCCTACATTGTCACTTATTAACACCGTATCATACAATGCTTTGGAAAAAGCGCACTATGATATTGTAACCGATTTTCCGCCCATTCGTGTCTGGGGAACTGTGGGATTCATCTTTGCCATGTGGATTGTGGATCTCACTGGATTCAAAAATGGTCCGACGCAATTGTATGTTGCCGCAGTATCAGCGTTTGTATTAGGATTGTACTCATTCACTCTGCCGGCATGTATTCCTGCAAAAAATGAAGGCAAAACATGGTTGTCAGCTTTCGGGCTTGATGCCTTATTTTTGTTTAAGCAAAGAAAAATGTCATTATTCTTCTTGTTTGCCATGCTACTTGGTGCCGCACTACAAATAACAAATACTTATGGTGATTTATTCTTGGGTAGTTTTAAGAATATCCCTGCCTATGCTAATTCATTCGGTGTAACACATTCTGTGATATTACTATCACTTTCACAAATGAGCGAAACTCTGTTTATTTTAGCTATTCCTTTCTTTATGAAACGTTTCGGAATTAAACAAGTAATGCTTATAAGTATGTTTGCATGGTTCTTCCGCTTTGGATTATTTGGAATAGGGAATCCGGGTGGCGGACTCATATTTTTCATTCTCAGCATGATTGTTTACGGTATGGCTTTTGACTTCTTTAATATATCAGGAAGTATGTTTGTTGAAAAACATGTGACCAGTAATTATCGCGCAAGTGCTCAAGGCCTTTTCTTCATGATGACAAACGGACTTGGAGCCATTATGGGAGGATATGCCAGCGGAGCTGTGGTAGATGCATATTCAGTATACTCCCCAACCCATGAAGTGATAAGTCGTGATTGGAGCAGCATTTGGTACATTTTTGCTATTTATGCAGCTGTCATCGGCATTCTATTTATGCTCACATACAAATATAAAAAAGCAGAACTTGATTAATACATCTCTACTTATGCTAAATAAAGAAATTAAAGAAGAATCAATAGAAAAAGTTAAATCATATATCCTAAATCATGATAAGTTTTTGATTATAGGACATATTTCACCCGATGGGGATGCACTTGGTTCTTGCCTAGCTCTTTGTCACTTGTTAATAAACATGGGTAAATCAGCTAGAGTAATTGTACCAAACGTTTTTCCTGCCTTTTTTAAATGGATGCCACGGGCAGAATCAATATTACAATATGATATACATAAAACATCTGCGGAACGAATTGTTGACGAAGCAGAGGTAATATTCAGTCTTGATTTTAATGCGTTAAAACGTGCTGGAGAGCTTGGGGACGTTGTTGGTAAGTCCAAAGCACTTAAAGTAATGATTGATCATCACCTTGCCCCTGAATCCTATGCAGATGTGACCATTTCTGTGTCTAAAATGTCATCAACAGCTGAACTCTTCTATCATGTTATAGTGAGAATGGGATTCGAAGATAAAATAAATAAAGAAATTGCGACCTGCATCTATGCCGGAATGATGACAGATACTGGAGGATTTACATATAATTCAAACAGAAGAGACATTTATCTTACAATAGGCAATCTACTTCTTACAGGAATTGATAAAGATGAAATATACCGCAAAGTGAACAACAATTATTCTGTAAGTCGAATGATGTTGGAAGGATTCGTTTTAAACCAGAAATTGCGTGTATGGCCATTACTTAATGCCTCGCTTATATCAGTAACACGCGAAGAATTGAAACAATATAATTATGTAAGTGGAGATTCAGAAGGTTTTGTAAATAGACCGTTGCAAATATCCAATATGCGTCTTTCATGTTTCCTACGTGAAGATAAAGACATGGTAAAAGTATCTCTACGGTCGGTTGGAGATTTTCCCTGCAACGAAATGGCTGCAAAATTCTTTAATGGCGGAGGACACAAAAATGCCTCGGGTGGTGAATTTTATGGGACAATGGAAGAAGCAGTAGCACAATATGAAAAAGCAATAAACACCTTCAAAAAACTTTTGATATATTAAATTATAAAATCACAGAAACATATGACACTTATTAAATCAATTTCAGGTATTCGGGGAACCATCGGAGGCAAAGTCAATGAAGGTTTAAATCCTCTGGATATTGTAAAATTCACATCAGCATATGCTACTTTAATCAGAAAAACATGCACCAAACATAGCAACAAAATTGTTGTGGGACGCGACGCACGCATTTCCGGGTTGATGGTAAACAATGTTGTTGTAGGTACACTTTTAGGCATGGGATATGATGTTGTTGATATTGATTTAGCATCAACTCCAACAACAGAATTAGCGGTAAAATGGGAAAATGCAGACGGTGGAATAATTATTACTGCCAGCCATAATCCGAAACAATGGAATGCACTGAAGCTTCTAAATGAAGATGGTGAGTTTTTTAATAAAGAAGAAGGAAATGAAGTGCTTCGTATCGCTGAAGCTGAAGAATTTTCTTATTCAGGAATTGACAAAATCGGAAAATACCGCAAGGATTCAACATACAACAAAAAGCATATCGACAATGTACTGGCTTTAAAATTAGTTGATGTTGAAGCCATTCACAATGCTCATTTTAAAGTTGCTGTAGACTGCGTAAACTCTGTAGGTGGAATAATTATTCCTCAATTGCTTAAAGCACTAGGAGTAGAGCATATACAAGAACTAAACTGTGAACCAACAGGAATATTCAATCATAACCCAGAACCTCTAGAAAAGAATCTAGGTGAGATAATGAATCTGATGGCTAATAGTGATAATGACATTGCATTTGTTGTCGATCCAGATGTTGACAGACTGGCAATGATCTGTGAGGATGGAAAAATGTATGGTGAAGAATACACATTGGTTACTGTTGCAGATTACATTTTAAAACATACGCCAGGCAACACGGTCTCAAATCTTAGTTCAACACGTGCTTTAAGTGATGTGACTGCTCAATATGGACAACAATACAGCGCTGCTGCTGTCGGTGAAGTGAATGTAGTTGCTAAAATGAAAGAAACAAATGCAGTAATTGGTGGTGAAGGAAACGGAGGAGTTATATATCCGGAAAGCCATTATGGCCGCGACGCTTTAGTTGGTATTGCACTATTCTTGAGTCATATGGCACATGAAGGAAAAACGGCAACTCAATTGCGAGCATCATACCCGGCATATTATATTGCTAAAAACAAAGTAGAATTGACACCAGATATCAATGTCGATGCTATTCTGGAAAAAGTAAAAGAGATATATAAAGAAGAAAAAATCAATGATATTGACGGTGTAAAAATCGACTTTCCCGATGAATGGGTTCATTTACGGAAAAGCAATACAGAACCAATCATCCGAATCTACTCAGAAGCTAAAAACAAAAAGCAAGCTGATGATTTAGGACAAAAAATAATAGATGTGATAAAAAGCTTATCATAAGAAATAATAAAAGAATCCTCCGGAACGGGAATACCGAAACCGGAGGATTATTTTTATTTTCCTATTTCACTCTGTAGTTTCTCAATCAAGGCATTAACTTCGCTAACCTGATTTTTATATATATCAATCTTAGCTTTTTTAATTCTGTCTACCTCAACCTTATAAGCAGAAGCAATTTCATTCAATTTTTCATTAATCTCCAAAACTTCATTCTCACTCAGGCTAGAGAAACTGTCAACTGTATCCATCAACACTTTTACTGCATCTCTAACAGTAAAAGTTTGAGCAACAGTTCTTCTCTCTACTCTTCCTTTTTTTGCAAGTTTTGCAGCTTCTCTCATCACACGTAGCTCTTTTTCTCTCTTAGTTGCTCGGTGTAATTTAAAGCCATTTCCTTTAGTCCAAATTCTCAATTCTCTCAAAAATTTGAAAAGCACTTCACTGTTACATTGGTCGATATCGTCCAGAACATTCTGATACAACACCTTGTCCGAATCATTGGCAGTAGGTAAGAAGTTTTCAACTATACCCGCTTTAACATAACGCTTTAACCGCCCTTTACCTGCTGAATACTTATCAACTGACATAATAAATTAATCTTTAAAATTTATAAATAACTATAGTAATAATTAATCTCACAAAATAAAGTGTTTCCCACAAAAAAAATTCTACACAAACAATTTTCTAAATTTAGGGGGATAAGGAGTTTCAAACTCCATCAACTGATGCGTTATAGGATGATAAAAACAAAGCTTGAAGGCATGCAATGCTAGCCGATTCAAGGGATTATCACCATTCCCATATTTCTCATCTCCAACAACAGGATGTTGTAAATCCTGCATATGTACACGTATTTGATTTTTCCGACCTGTTTCTAAATCCAATTCAACTAAAGAATAATTATTTCGACGTTTTATTACATTGTAATGAGTTACAGCTTTGTCTCCACCATTGTCTTGTGGACTACTATATGTAACATAACATTTATTGTCCTTCAACCATGAGACAATCATACCTCTGTCTTTTTCAATCTCGCCACTTAAAACTGCCACATATTTGCGATCAGTCACAATATTGTGCCAATCATCCTGCATATGTTTCTTAGTACTCTCATCCTTCGCAAAAACCATTAAACCTGATGTTTCACGATCTAAACGATGAACTATAAAAATATGCGCATTTTTATTACTCGCCTTCAAATAATCACTCAAAATATTATAAGCCGTACGCACACGTTGACGTTCCGTAGCAATACTTAATAGTCCTTCATGCTTATTTATCACTAATAAATACTTATCTTCATATACAATATCTATCATACTGCTCCGAAGAGTCTTATGACCGGACTTGGTAATCTGTACTACCTGTCCACATCTTAGCTCACAGTTGTATTGCGAAGTGATCGTGTTATTCACTAAGACTTGTCTACGAGCCAAAATACCCTTTGCAGCATTTCTACTCAATCCCTGCTGCTTCATTAAAAAATCAAGTAACAAAGTAGTTTCTTTCACATGTAAATTTATAGAATTATTCATCTTCTCCTCGTCTTTTCAATAATACAACATTCTCAACATGTAATGTCTGAGGAAACATATCCACAGGCTGAACACGAGCCACCTGATAAAGAGTATCAAATAGATGCAAATCTCTAGCCTGAGTGGCCGGATTACAACTAACATATACAATCCGATCAGGTCGGGCATTTAAAATCACGTCAACAACATCTTGATGCATCCCTGCTCGCGGAGGATCTGTGATAATGACATCCGGACGACCGTGCTCTTGAATAAATTCATTTGTAAGAATATCCTTCATGTCACCAGCAAAAAACAAAGTATTATCAATATGATTTATTTCAGAATTGACCTTTGCATCTTCTATCGCTTCAGGGACATACTCTATGCCAATTACTTTTTTAGCTTTAGCTGCCACAAAATTTGCGATGGTACCTGTACCGGTATACAAGTCGTAAACAAGTTCATTTCCAGTTAAGCCGGCAAATTCACGAGCGATCTTATACAGATTATATGCTTGATCAGTATTTGTCTGATAAAAAGATTTGGAACCAACTTTAAATTGTAGATCTTCCATCTCTGCCATCATATAATCTTTGCCTTTGAAAGTACATACATCCAAATCCGTATAAGAATCATTACACTTATTATTCACAATATAGAGCAATGACGTAATCTCAGAGAATGTATCAACTATGTACTGAAGTAAGATCTTGAATTTCTCCATTTCGCTATCCTCAAGAATGTGAGCAATCATTATCAGCATCAACTCACCCGTATTGGATGTGCGTATTACCATACTGCGTAACATTCCCTCTTGTGATCGCAAATTAAAGAAAGAGAACTTATTCTCAAAAGCATATGCCCGAATGCCATTACGTAATCGATTACATACATCATCCATCAACCAACATTTGTTGATATCCAACACTTTATCAAACCCTCCGGAAATATGGAATCCTAATCCTTCACGATGCTCATATATAGTTTCTTCTTTCACCTCCTCATCCGTAAGCCAGCGCTTATCGCTAAACGTAAACTCAAGCTTGTTTCTATAACATGTTGTCTTGTCAGAACCTAATATTGGAGATATTTCAGGTAACTCTATTTTTCCAAGACGTGTCAAATTATCTACGACCTGTTGTTGCTTATATTTCAGTTGTTCCTCATATGGAAGAACCTGCCATTGGCATCCCCCACAAACGCCAAAATGTTCACAAAAAGGTGTGACATGATTTGGCGACAATTTATGGAATTTAACTGCATTAGCTTCTGCATAATTGTGTTTTTTTACACGCACCTTCAGATCTACTACATCACCCGGCACCACATACGGCACAAACACAACTAAATCGTCTACTCGCGTTAAGGCTTTGCCTCCAGCGACAACATCAGTAATTGTTACGTTTTCTAACAACGGTAACTCTTTTTTCTTTCGAACCACTACCTATACTATTTTTATCAAAACATTTTGGGCTACAAAACTACACAATAATATTTTAGTGCCAACTAATTTTCTTTTTTTTTAACTCAATAACTCAAATCTAAACTTAAAAAAAATTACAGATAGATATTTCCAATAAAATTTGAAACATTCTTGCAAAACAAGAATGACTTTTTATCTTACTTTATAACATATTCCACTTTTTTCCTTTTTTCTTTACCAAAATATATGTAGCTTTGCGTCATCTTTAACAAAAAATTTTTTTAACATTTTAAACTTATATTATTTATTACTTATGAAAAAAAGAGTCTATACCTTTGGTAACGGTCAGGCAGAAGGAAAAGCCGACATGAGAAACCTCTTAGGTGGAAAAGGTGCGAATCTTGCAGAAATGAATTTAATCGGAGTTCCGGTCCCCCCCGGATTCACCATTACAACCGAAGCTTGCAACGAATATTATGAAGTTGGAAAAGATAAAGTCATCCAAGAACTACGTGATGAAGTAATGCCCGCTTTGTTGAAAATCGAAGAGAGTATGAAGTCTAAATTAGGTGACATAGAAAATCCTCTTCTTGTAAGTGTTAGATCAGGAGCTCGTGCATCTATGCCCGGTATGATGGATACCATCTTAAACTTGGGCTTAAATGATGAAGTGGTTGAAGGATTAACACGTAAAACAAATAATCCACGTTTTGCATGGGACAGCTATCGCCGTTTTGTGCAAATGTACGGTGATGTTGTTTTGGGTATGAAACCTGTAAACAAAGAAGACATCGATCCTTTTGAGGAAATTATTGAAGATGTAAAGAATGCAAAAGGCGTGAAACTGGATAGCGAGTTAAATGAAATTGATTTCAAAGAACTTGTTAAACGGTTCAAAGCAATGGTCAAAGAACGCACAGGTCATGACTTCCCAAATGATGTTCATGAACAGTTATGGGGTGCTATCTGCGCTGTTTTTGATTCATGGATGAATGATAGAGCTATACTTTATCGTAAAATGGATGGAATTCCAGACGATTGGGGTACAGCCGTATCAGTTATGGCCATGGTTTTCGGAAATATGGGAAGCACATCTGCTACCGGCGTTTGCTTTAGTCGCGATGCTGGAACAGGTGAAGATATCTTCAATGGTGAATATTTAATAGATGCGCAAGGTGAAGACGTTGTAGCTGGTATCCGTACACCGCAACAAATTACCAAAGTCGGTTCACAACGTTGGGCTGCTTTAGCTGGAGTATCTGAAACAGAACGTGCACAGAAATATCCTTCAATGGAAGAATCTATGCCTAAGATCTTTAAAGAACTCGATGCAATACAAACCAAACTTGAAAATCACTATCGTGATATGCAAGATATGGAATTCACCGTACAAGAAGGTAAATTATGGTTCTTACAAACTCGTAATGGAAAACGCACGGGTGCAGCCATGATTAAAATTGCTACTGATTTGCTTCACCAAGGCGTAATCGATGAAAAAACAGTACTGGAACGTATGGAACCAAATAAATTGGACGAATTGCTTCATCCTGTATTTGATAAAGACGCTCTTAAAAAAGCACATGTACTGACACAAGGACTTCCAGCATCACCAGGTGCTGCAACAGGACAAATCGTATTCTTTGCTGATGATGCTGCCATACAACATGCTGCAGACAAAAAAGTAATCTTAGTACGTTTGGAAACTTCTCCAGAAGACCTAGCTGGTATGGCTGTAGCCCAAGGAATCCTAACCGCACGCGGTGGTATGACCAGTCATGCAGCCGTTGTTGCCCGTGGTATGGGTAAATGCTGTGTATCAGGTGCCGGAGCCATGAATGTTGATTACAAAAATCGCTGTGTTGAAATTGATGGCGCCACTCTTCATGAAGGTGACTTTATATCATTAAATGGATCAACAGGTCAGGTTTATGAAGGAAAAGTAGACACCAAAGAGGCAGAAATGTCCAGTGATTTCGCTGAAATAATGGAACTTTCCGACAAATACGCACGTTTGAAAGTACGCACCAATGCTGATACTCCTCACGATGCAATCGTTGCGCGTAAATTTGGAGCTACAGGTATTGGTCTTTGCCGTACAGAACACATGTTCTTTGAAGGTGAAAAGATAAAAGCAATGCGTGAAATGATCTTAGCTGAGACGACAGAAGAACGCATTGTCGCATTGAATAAAATTCTTCCCTATCAGAAAGCTGACTTTATGGGAATATTCAAAGCAATGGCCGGATTATCAGTAACGGTTCGGTTACTTGATCCACCTCTTCATGAATTCGTTCCTCACGATAAAAAAGGACAAGAAGAACTTGCAGAATCAATGGGTGTTACACCTGAATATGTTCGCAGACGTGTTGAACAATTGCATGAGCAAAACCCGATGTTGGGACACAGAGGATGCCGTCTAGGTAATACCTATCCTGAAATCACTCGTATGCAAACTCGTGCAATACTTTCAGCTGCTGTTGATTTGAAAAAACAAGGTATTGAAACTCACCCTGAAATCATGGTTCCTTTAACAGGTATCGTAACTGAGCTTGAAGTTCAAGAAAAAATAATACGTGAAGAGGCTAAAAAAGTATTCGCTGAAGAAGGTGACAGTATTGAATTCAAAGTAGGTACAATGATTGAGATTCCTCGCGCTGCACTTACTGCTGATAAAATTGCCAAGTATGCTGAATTCTTCTCATTCGGTACTAATGACTTGACACAAATGACATTTGGTTATAGCCGTGACGATATTGGAAGCTTCTTACCTACATATCTTGAAAAGAAGATCTTAAAACAAGATCCGTTCCAAGTATTGGATCAAGAAGGCGTAGGACAATTGATCAAAATGGCTACAGAGAAAGGTCGCAGTGTTCGTCCTGAGCTAAAATGCGGCATCTGTGGTGAACATGGAGGTGAACCATCAAGCGTTAAATTCTGCCACCGTGTTGGATTGAATTACGTAAGTTGTTCTCCGTTCCGCGTACCAATCGCTCGTTTAGCAGCTGCACAAGCAGCAATCGAAGATTAATTAGAAATTCATCTTCATCTATATTTTTTTAGGGAACTTACCTATGTGTAAGTTCCTTTTTTTATACCAGAAAGAGACATTATTTATTAGAATAATGCACATTTTGAATGCCATCGCGATCACAAAACATATCACATAAATAAAACTATCTCAATAGAAAATAAATATTCTTCATTGGATATTTTTTTTTGTTAAAGAGTAATTACTAATACAATAGAATGAACTTTCCTTGCCTAATTAAATAGCGAAGACTTCCACATAAAAGAATCATTGCTTACAATAATTTATTTAGCCATTCTCAAGACTAATACTCTAAAAAAAAGGAAGGCAAATAAAATAGTATCTGCACCCTCTCCATTTGAAAAATTCTTACTAGCTTTGCCAAAAATAAAGCATATGGCATTAAGTAAGAATAAAATTAAATATATACACTCTTTAGAACTTAAGAAAAATAGATCAAAAGAACAGCTCTTTGTATCAGAAGGACACAAATGTGTGGATGAGTTACTCAACTATTTTGAATGTAAATTTGTTGCTGCTACAGATTATTGGATGCAATCACATAGCAATTTTGAGTGTGATGAAATTGAAATCGTATCACAAGATGAACTATCAAAAGTAAGTCTGCTAAAAACCCCTCAGGATGTATTGGCTTTATTCGCAATACCTGAACGAAAGCCTGATTTATCAGGACCTTCAACCTCATTATGTTTAGCATTAGATGATGTGCAGAATCCCGGCAATGTAGGTACAATAATACGTTTAGCTGATTGGTACGGAATTGAAACGATTTACTGCTCCACGGGATGTGCTGACATTTATTCACCCAAAACTGTGCAAGCCACAATGGGGGCATTAGGACGAGTAAAAATATTCTATGTTGACTTAGTCGACTTTATAAGCAAACTAAATAATGCACCAATATATGGAACCCTCCTTGATGGCAAAAACATATACAACGAACACTTGGAAAATTACGGATTAATTGTTATGGGAAATGAAGGAAATGGCATTTCACCTGACATTCAAAAACTCGTGAACCACCACCTCTTTATCCCCAACTATCCATTAGGAAGAAAAACGTCTGAATCACTTAATGTTGCAATGGCAACAGGTATTGTCTGCGCCGAATTTCGTAGAAGAGTGTAAGAATGACTAGTACTCATTCACCCAACTTCATAGATAAATGCCCTTTTAGATCAACATATAAGTTGACAACATTGCATTCAGAACCATCAGGTACACAAACTGATGCTTGATATTGAAATCCTTTTTTACTAACTCCTATAAAGTGAATATCAGAAAAAATAGCATTATTCAAAAAGTCCGAGGATATCACTTTCGCGAATATCATCTTATTTAAATCACTGCCATAAATCATTCGTTTTCCCTGATAGACACAAATATGCATGATATTATCGTAATATTCATTATCAACACTTATGCCATCCTCATTATAAGTGGTTTTCTTTACCTTATACTTTGAAGGATTTATATACAGATAAGCATGGTAACGCTCACCTTTGTAAAAGACTACAGAATCACGTTTCGTAACGGTTGTATATGAAGGGATGGCCTCGGCTTGTTGCCTACTAAAAGCTAATGCATCATTTTCGGGATCATCTGACTTATGAATCTTAATAATCTCATCTGAAAAAGAATGAAACCAAAATACATCCTCAGTCTGCTTATCTATTTTATATTTTGCTACAGTCTTGCCATAAGTGTATAATGTATCGCGGACAATCTTAAAATAGACTGGAGCATCTTGTGCATCAGGGTAATAAATGGTATCACCCTTTATTTGGAAAAAAGGTTCATCTGCATCATCATCCACCCATATTCCAGCGAGCATGGATTTAGCCTTTATGCTTTCAGAGGCAATATTATCCCCTGCTTTTCCCTTATGACACGAAGAAGCACAAATAATAAAAAAGATACACAATATAGAAGTACTCAGTTTCATATCTCTTAATGTAGATTTATCTTTCTAATCAGCTCTTTCCGATGCAGTGATATTCTATGTCAGAATTTTTAAGTTCCTCTGGATCATAAATATTTCTACCATCAAAAATAACCGGCTGTTTCATTAATTTTTTTACTGCAGACCACGAAGGCAACCTAAATTGCTTCCACTCTGTAACCAACAGAAGTGCATCAGCATCAACTAACGCATCATAAGGATCATTGGCATAGTATATCAAGTCTCCTAGTCTTCTTTTTGATTCTTGCATGGCAGCCGGATCAAAAGCTCTTATTTTGCACCCTACCTCGAGCAATTTCTGAATCAAAACTAATGAAGGAGCTTCCCTCATATCATCCGTTTCTGGCTTGAAAGCTAATCCCCACAAAGATACAGTTTTATTTCGAAGTTCGCCATTAAATCTATCTTTTAATTTATCAAAAAGGATTGACTTTTGCAATTCATTCACCTTTTCAACAGCTTTTAAAACAGCCATATCGTAATGATTATTCTCCGCAGTTTTAATAAGAGCTTTGACATCTTTAGGGAAACATGACCCGCCATACCCACATCCTGGATACAAGAATTTCATTCCTATTCGAGAGTCTGAACCAATACCAGCACGCACCATATTCACATCAGCTCCTACTATTTCACAAAGATTGGCTATATCATTCATAAAACTAATACGTGTTGCAAGCATCGAATTGGCTGCATATTTTGTCATTTCGGCTGAAGGGATATCCATGAATATTACACGAAACTTATTAAGAAAGAAAGGTTTATATAACTTACTCATAATTTTTTCAGCCTTTTCCGATTCTACACCGACAACAACTCTGTCAGGACTTAGAAAATCGGAAACAGCATTGCCTTCTTTCAAGAATTCAGGATTAGAAGCTACATCAAACTGCAAAGCCACATTTCGTTTATCTAACTCATCTTGAATGGCCTGCTTTACAAGTTTTGCTGTACCAACAGGCACAGTGCTCTTTGTGACTACAAGAACATATTTTTTCATTGATCGTCCAATAGTGCGTGCGACTTCCAACACATACTTAAGATCAGCACTTCCATCCTCATCAGGAGGAGTACCTACTGCTGAAAAGACTACTTCAACATCATCCAAACAAGATTCAAGCGATGTAGTAAAATGCAACCTTCCTTCATCAACGTTTCTTATTACCACTTCATCCAATCCAGGTTCAAAAATAGGGATGATACCTTCTTCTAACTTTTCTATTTTCTCTTTATCAACATCAACACATGTTACATTTACACCTATTTCGGCAAAGCATGTACCTGTAACAAGTCCCACATAACCGGTTCCAACAATTGCTATATTCATAATCAATTCGTTTTAAAAGATATCTGCTTCTTCAAAATTCTTACCATTTTTATCTTTCTCTGATAGTAGCATCTCGTTTTCGGCAATCGGCCATTGAACATTTATGGTCTTATCATTATATTTAATTGATGCTTCATTATTGGGAGCATATACATTATCAACCTTATATGTAAATATAGCTTCCTCACTTAAGACGACAAAACCATGTGCAAAACCTCGTGGGATAAACAATTGCCTTTTATTATCTTCACTCAATTCCACACTTACATACTGTCCAAATGTAGATGATGATTTTCGCAGATCCACAGCCACATCTAAGACCTTACCCTTGATTACACGAACCAACTTTGCCTGACAATATTCACCTTTTTGATAATGTAATCCTCTCAGTACACCAAATGAAGATTTTGATTCATTATCTTGTATAAAATCTATTTTACAGACATTTTTCTCAAAATCTTCTTTTTTCCATGCTTCCATGAAATAACCTCGATCATCTTTGAAAACACGAGGCTCGAGTATCCAAACTCCATCAATGTTGGTTTTAATGTAATTCATATCAAAATTTCTTTCTTAATTATTTTAATTATATCATGACATCCTCTGCTCATTTCATATTAGAGATTATCATTTACGATTTCTTATTAGCGTCCTAATTATCCTTGAATATCCACACTATATTATATAAATTGACCGACTAAGGATAAAATATAGAACAATAGTAAAATGGAAAAATACCTTTATTGTTGCTTCATTTGCGCAAAAAATATTATTACGAGGCAAAGATACGAAATATTCAATAAAAGTGAATTTACAATGATGTTCTTTCTTAAAAAGTCGTATCTTTGCAATAATGAAAGAATTAATTCAACAGATACAAAAGCTATTGTTGGAGAATGATTGCGTTATAATTCCTGATTTTGGAGGTTTTGTAGCACACTATTCTTCTGCAAAATGGATTGAAGAAGAAGGACTTTTTCTTCCTCCAACTCGCGTTATTGGATTTAACTCTCAACTAAAATTAAACGATGGATTACTCGCCCAAGCCTATATGGACACATATGGGACGGATTTTGCAGATGCAACGAAATTGGTGAATAAGGCTGTAAATGAATTAAAAAACTTCCTTCATCTTAATGGATATATTGATATGCATGGCATTGGTGAAATGACTCAAAATATTCAGAATCATTATACTTTCCGCCCATATACAGATGGAGCCATGACACCTTCATTATATGCTCTTACATCATTCCATATTCAGAAACTAAGTGAAGAAGCATATACAACCAGCAAATCGAACTTTGCTGAAGAGAAAAACAACAGCAAGGAATCTGATTTGATTTTAGAATCGGATGATGAAGAAACAGAAAACGATTATAGATTTTCGCCGAAAGTATATCTTATTTCAAGTATTATTGCTGCCGCAGTCATCTTGTTCTTCTTCTTGTTTCCAACAAAAATTTACAATACAGAGCTTTCGAAAGTAAATGTAGCACAGATAATACCTTCCGGATCATTTTACAATGCCGACAAAACTTCCTTAATAGCCAAGAAAACAGAAGTTTCGAAAAAGAATTATGCAAACAACCATAAAGCTTTTGTACAAAATAAGGACTCTATAAAGGACAAATATTTTATTATCATCAGTGCAGTAGCAAATAGAATAGATGCAAAATCAATTACTAAACATTTAAGAAAAGAAGGTAATAATAAATCATGCGTGATACCTGGTAAACGTTCTTTTCGTATTGCTATTACGTCATTTAATGACAGAGCCATTGCATCAAAAGAATTAGCGAAATTTCGCTCTAGTGCCACCTACAAAAGTGCTTGGCTACTAATAAAAAAATAAACAAGAATAATGAAAAAGATTCCATGTCCCAAATGTCAAAGTTATATTGCATTTGATGAAACTAAATATCATGATGGCCAATCATTAGTATTTACATGCCCAGATTGTAATAAGCAATTCTCTATACGCATAGGTAAAACCCATCTATATAAGCAAAGAATGGCTGAAGATATCCTAGATGAAAAAGAAGCAGAACTAGGCAGTATCATGATTATTGCAAATGCATTTTGTTACAAGCAGGAATTCCCTCTAGAAATGGGTGATAATGTCATTGGATGCAAAGCGACAAACAATGATGTAAATATTCCTATTGAAACATCTGATCCAAGCATGGATCGCCATCATTGTGTCATTAATATAAAGAAAAACAAAAAGGGTAAATTAATATATACACTTCGCGATAATCCTAGTATTACCGGAACATTTATTATGAATGATATACTTCAAGACAACGAATTGAGAATACTTCACAATGAAGATATCATAACAATAGGTGCAACCACATTCATTATTAATATAACGGAAAGTTAGGTGCAAAAAAAAGCCTCACCCACAGGCAAGACCCTTTAACTTATTATGAATAACTTACTCTCAATATTAAAAACTAAAAGCTTATTCAGCTATTAGCTTACTCAATTTAGTGTTTAACAACTGACTCATAACACCATTTTTCAATGATTGGTATCTTTCAATTTGATACCTCAATAATAAAATTTCTCTTGACTTTGACATAATCTTCTAAAAATTAAATTTTGAGTTACACAAACGCAACTCATATCATTTTTCTTTTTAACGCTACAAAGATAGGTATTTGTTTTTAAAAACAATGTTATAAAACATGTTTTATCAAAAAAACTGTCCATATTTTTGATTTATTATACTTAGAGACTATTTTTGTAACTCAAATGAACTCCAAATTTATAGAAATGAAATACTTAATTATATCTGATATACACGGTGCTGTGTCTCCATTAAAACAAGCATTATCCTATTTTGAATTATGGAATTGTAATTACCTTATTATATTAGGGGATATTCTCTATCATGGTCCAAGAAATGACCTTCCGGAAAGCTATGCGCCGAAAGAAATTATTCCGTTACTAAATGATCTGAATGATCGTATTATTGCTGTACGCGGCAATTGTGAAGCAGAAGTAGATCAAATGGTTCTTGATTTCCCTTGTCTTGGAGAATATTCAATGATAATAGATAGTGATAAGAAGCTTTTTCTAACACACGGGCACCATTACAATCCGAATCACCTACCATCCCTTGGAGGGCTGGATGTACTAATGTATGGTCACACACATTTATATCAATTGGAAAAAAAAGAGTCTATAGTTTATTTCAATCCCGGATCAATATCAATACCCAAAGGTGGCAATGAAGCCACTTTTGGGCTATGGAATAATGGAGAACTCAGTTTACATGCATTACATGACGGAAGTATATTAAAACACCTCCTTATATGAGGTGTAGACCTGAGTCTTTGAGAGCTTTTTTAATGCTTTCAATGTGTTCAAAATTGCGAGTTTCAAAAAAGACTTGTAAAAAGCAGCCATTGATATCAATGTTTTCACCGTTTCGATCATGGTTAACAGATAAAATATTGCCACCCATTTTACCAATAATCTCAGCAACGGTACGCAATTGACCTGGTTTATCAGCTAATTCTATTGTCAAAGAGCAGCTACGCCCCTGCTTTAACAATCCCCTATTGATTACACGGGAAAGTATATTCACGTCGATATTACCGCCGGAAACAACACAAACCACTTTTTTGCCTTTTACCGGCAACTTATTGAACATCACTGCTGCTACAGATACAGCCCCAGCACCTTCGGCTATCGTTTTCTGTGTTTCAATAAGGCGTAAGATTGCTGATGAAATTTCATCATCTGTTACTGTAACAACCTCGTCAACGTATTGACGGCAGTACCCAAACGTATTTACTCCTGGTTCCTTGACAGCAATACCGTCAGCAATAGTTTTCACTCGGCTTAATTTCTCTATTTTCCCATCTTTTAATGACTGCACCATGCTTGCCGCACCTGCAGCCTGTACGCCATAAACTTTTATCTTAGGATTTAAAGCTTTTGCCGCAAATGCCACACCGCTTATCAACCCTCCTCCTCCAACTGGTACCACGATAGCATCAGCATCAGGAAGATCTGACAAGATTTCCAATCCAATTGTTCCCTGGCCAGCAATTACATTTTCATCATCAAATGGATGAATCATTGTATATCCTAACTCCTCTTTCAATTGCATAGCACGCGCATATGCATCGTCATACACCCCTTCAACCATACAGACTTCAGCACCATAACGCTTAGTTGCCTCTATCTTTGAAATGGGAGCCCCTGCCGGTAAACATATAATTGATTTAATACCATTTTGAGTAGCGGCCAATGCAACACCTTGCGCATGATTACCTGCAGAACAAGCAACAACACCTTTAGCCTTTTCTTCCTCTGTTAATTGAGAAATTTTGAAAGCGGATCCTCTTACCTTAAATGATCCTGTTACCTGAAGATTTTCAGGTTTTAAGTAAACCTCACAGTCCGAACAGACGTTCGGAGCATAAACCAAATCAGTTCGCCTAATTGTATTCTTTAATACATGCGAAGCCTGATAAATTTTGTCCAATGTAAGCATATAAATATATTTGTATTTGGTAGTGCAAATGTAGCAAGAAAATGAAGATAATATGTAAAATAGAGAAAATAAAAAGCTCCATAAGATAAACTTACAGAGCTAAAATCAATAAATTGATGCAATCATTTCTTTTTACTTTTCTTGTTCATTGTTACATCCTGCACTTCTTCATCAAGCACATAAGATGCTTCATGTTTTTTCTTTTTGCCTTTGTTTTTCTTGTTTCCTGCGGCACCCATAATAAATATCTCCTATTAGTTTAATATATTTGATTATGAGTAGTTCGGTTTATTTAAGCTGAGCTGCTCGTATTTTATTACAACAAAAATTATACCATCATCATACTTCTTCAATTAAAAAATGTAATCTATTCTCAAGATTCACTTGTGCTGTACTACTATCTATATCTAAGAAGAGCAAATTCATCTGTGGATATACATCTTTTATTTTCTTCTCTACCCCTTTAGCCACAATATGATTTGCTATACATCCAAAAGGTTGTAAACAAACAACTTTATCAATTCCCTGATGTGCTAGACGACCTATTTCACCAGGTATTAACCAGCCTTCACCAAATTGATGCACCAAACTTAATATCTCGGAAGCATATCCGGCTACATTAAATATGCTCTCTTCTGGAGAATAATGACGAAATTTTTTCATAACATCCTCCCATTTTGAAGCCTTATGACTTACCCAACAATAAAATGATGAATTAACTAACTGATCAATCAATGATGATTTTTCAAGCTTCAATTTGTTATTTACACGACTATTTACAAAATATTGCAATACAAAACTTGACAATGACGGTAAAACCACCTCATATCCTTTCTTTTGCATCCATTTTGTCAATTTATACTGAGCAAAGCTATTATATTTAATGTAAATTTCCCCTACCAACCCCACTCTATGAGGGATGCTTCCTTTTTCTTCCAGTTGATTAAATTCCTCAACGGCATGCCCCAACAAAGGCATCAAATCATCAAATCTGCCATTTTCTGCTAAATTTATGGCTTCATGCATATATTTATCTGTCAAAAGTTGAGTGCTGCCAGGCTCTAATTCACGAGGCACCAACGAATTATGTAACTGTGTCAACTTGTCAGTAAAATAAAGTATGCTCATGGCCGGTTTAATAACCTTTTTCCAATTAAAATCAAAGGCAGATTGTTCATTTTGATAACTGTCTCCAGCATTAAGTGAAAGTATAGGCACATCATCAAAACCAGCAGTAGTCAATGCCTTTTTGATCATAGCCAAATAATTCGTTGCCCTGCATTGCCCACCGGTCTGAGTCATTGCAATTACATAATCATTAATATTAGCAACATGAGCTTTAAGGAACTTAATAACATCACCTATAACCAAAGTCGCAGGATAGCAAACTTCATTGTGCCCATATTCAAGTCCTAATTGTATACTCTTCTCATCTGATTTAGGCAAACTATTAGCCTTATATCCTATTAATTTTCCAAAAGCAGGAATAAAAGGATTGATCATATCACTAAACCAAGGGACCATTATTGTTTTTGATGTATCCTTTTTAGTATACATTCGGCTATAAGCCTTATAAAGATCTTCACCTTTAGGTGCTCCATCCACTACTACTTTATGATTTAATGATTCGATCAATGACCTCAAACGCAATCGAATAGATCCTGCACTACTGATCTCATCTACTCTGATTACAGTCAAATTCTTACCAGCAGCATGCAATATTTCTGAAGCCTCATCCATGATAAACGAATCAGGACCACAGCCGAATGAATTAATCTGAATCAATTGGACGTTCTCAGGCATTTCAGCTACATTATGAGCTGCATGAATAACCCTATTGGGATATGTCCATTGAGAAACAAAATTCATCTCTTCATTCTCAGGATCAATCTCACGAAAGACATCATCTGAAATAATATCCGCTCCTAAATCAGTAACAATCTGAGCTACTTTCTGATTAATTAGAGGATCAACATGATATGGACGCCCAGTCATTACGAAAATAAGACGATGATCACGAACAGCATTCTGTAAATGTCCTTTACCTATGCTTACTAAATTTTTCTGCAATAAATCATTTGTTTTTATTGCATGAGAAATAGCATTTCTTGCAATACCGCTCTTGACACCTAATGTCTTCAAATAAGACAAAACAGTATCATATATATGTTTTTGATCCTCAAAAGATATAACCGGATAATCAAAAGGTATATTAAAACGTTTTTCAGGATTAATCGCTGAAGCTATTACTTCCGGATATCCACTAACAACGGGACAATTAAAACTATTCGCATCCGCTCTTTTCTCGTGATGTTCCTTCATCACCATTGGATAAAATATTCTATCAACCTTTTTATTGCACAAACTTATGATGTGCCCGTTCGCAAGTTTGGCCGGAAAACAAATATTATCACTCATCACAGAAAAGATTCCTGTCTGATATAACTTCATTGTAGAATCATCACTAAGAACAACTTGAAATCCACAATCAGTAAAAACAGTTTTCCAAAATGAATAATTCTCATACATATTAAGAACACGAGGAATCCCTATCATTTTTCCCTTAGAATTTATATCCTTATCCTTAGGGTCAGAAGCAAAAGTTCTATCATATTTTTCCTCAATGCCATTATATCCACTTTGTTCTGCTTTGGAATTACTATGAAAGATGCGTTCACATTTATTACCGGCAAAGCTGATATTACCATTTGCAAACTTAAACTGCATCACTTGGCAGCGATTGCTACAACCCTTGCAATGCAATTGATCTGTAACTATACCTTTCAACGATTCCAACGTCTCTTCACCTTTAAACAACGATAGAGATTCTTTGTTGCATTGATCCTCAGCATACAGAGCCGCTCCAAAAGCGCCCATCAGTTCAGGATAATCTGTAGTATATAGTTGCTTACCGCTCAATTGCTCAAAAGCTCTGAATACAGCCATATTCTTGAATGTTCCACCTTGGACAACAATATGGTCTCCTAATCGATTTATATTTTGGATCTTTAAAACTTTATATAAGCAATTTTTTACAACAGAAATAGCCAAACCGGCGGCAATGTCACCTGTATTCATCTGCTGACGCAATGCCTCTTTTACTTTTGAATTCATGAACACCGTACAACGAGTGCCTAAATCAGCAGGATTTTTAGCGAGACACGCATTATAAGCAAAATCCTCTAATGAAACATTCATCATACCGGCAAATAGTTGTAAAAAAGATCCACAACCGGATGAACATGACTCATTTAATTCAATATTAGCAACCGCACGATTACTAATGAAAATAGATTTAATATCCTGCCCGCCAATATCCAAGATAAATGAAACATCGGGTGAAACATACGAAGCTGCTTTAAAATGGGCCATAGTTTCAACTAACCCATAGTCAATACCCAACGCTGCTTTAACTAAATCCTCTCCATAACCAGTGACAGCAGATGAAACTACAACTATTTGAGCATGAATTGCATTAGCTTTTTCATAAAATAGACGTAATGCCTGTTCAACAGCTCCCAAAGGATTACCATTATTAGGACAATAATGACTAAAAACTACAGCTCCCGACAAATCAGTTACCACCAGCTTTGTAGTAGTTGACCCCGAATCAATTCCTATATATACTTTATTTTCAATCTCCGGTAATAGATCTTTCTGTACCAGTTTTTTTATGTGTAGATTCTTCTTCCAATGCTCGTAACGCTCTTTATCCTCAAAAAGCGGAGGCAATGTACTTCCTTTTAATACTGAGGCATTTAAGTTGATCTTCTCTAAAACATCTTCCATTTTGTATGCCTCACTTTGAGCCGCATGCAAAGCTGCTCCTCTCGAAGTAATTAATTCTGCATGAGGCAATGAAATAATATCCTCGCTCCTAACCTCAAGTACTCTCGAAAATGCATCACGCAACGAAGATAGAAAAGTAAGAGGGCCTCCTGTACAGAATACAGGCAATATAATGTCATTTCCTTTAGCCAAGGTAGTCACAGTTTGCATAGCCACTGCCTGAAATATGCTGGCAGCTATATCTTCTAATGGCAAACGACGACTTAGCAAATTCTGAATATCAGTTTTAGCAAATACACCACATCGAGAAGCAATAGGATATATTTGTTTATAAGAGCCAGCCTTATCATTCAAGTCAGCCAAAGATAAGTTTAATAGCGTAGCCATTTGGTCTATAAAAGCCCCAGTGCCTCCGGCACAGCTTCCATTCATTCGAATATCAGGACTTTTCTGTTTATGGAAAAAAACCATTTTAGCATCTTCTCCACCCAAATCCAATAGGGTGAACTGATCTTTTCCATAATTTTTTACAGCCAAACTTGAAGCTAGAACTTCCTGCATAAAAGATATACCACTTCGTTCGCTCAATCCTATTCCAGCAGATCCAGTAATGCATAATTTAAACATTGCATTGGGGAATTTCATATTAAGAATTCTCAGTTCCTGATCTACAGCACCTTTAATATCAGTGTGATGGCGATTATATGAATGGTAAACCTCTTCTGAAGTTCTTTCATCAATTACGGTCAATTTCACCGTAGTTGATCCTGCATCTATTCCTACATCGTATAAACTCATCCGTCTCATTAAATAATCGTTGCAAAAATGCTACAAAAACTTCAAATATGCAAATATAATGTTATAAAAACATTAATTTACAGATGAGGTATCCATTTATGATTAACATTTATCTATCAGAGTCTAAATTAGACCGATAAAGCGACTCAATCGTATCCTCCACTATATTTTCTGCAGAATCCGACAATTTGAGAAAGAAATCTGGTTGCCCAATAATACAACTATCTACATTCACTATTCCTCGCTTGCAATGCGTAAACATTATTTATTCTCAATAAAACATAGTCTGCAATATCTCAGCCACCTATTAACTGTAGATTCTATTGAAAGGATCAATTAGCGAACGTTGTTAAAAACACAGAATATGCAAAACATCCACAATTTATTTTATACATTTGTATTATAATAATCGAATAATTCATGTTTATGAAACGTAAATTACTACTAATTTGTTCCCTAACGCTATTATCTGTTATTAGTGTAGCGCAGAACAAACAGTACTATATGTATAGTGCTGCATTTTACAATTTGGAGAATCTGTTTGATACGACACATGATTCAGGTAAAAATGACTATGAGTTTCTTCCGGATGGAAAGATGAATTGGACTCAAGAAAAATATGCTGCAAAACTCAAGAACATGAGCACAGTCATTTCTGAACTCGCAACAGATAAGCTTCCGATGGGTCCAGCATTCATTGGTGTATCTGAAATTGAAAATGACCATGTATTAAACGACCTGATAAGTCAACCGGCATTAGCGCCTCGACATCTTAAATATGTGCATTATGAAGGTCCTGATAGACGTGGAATTGACTGTGCGTTAATATACAATCCAAAAATTTTCACTGTCAAAAACAGTCAACTAGTGCAATATGCTTGTTCTGACACAGCTTTCAAGACACGTGGATTTTTAGTAGTACATGGCGAGCTTGCCAACGAAGATGTCTCAGTTATTGTAAATCACTGGCCTTCAAGATTCAGCGAATCATCTTTTCGAGAAACAGCAGGTAGAGAAGTACGTTGTATAAAAGATTCATTGCTTGGGATCAATTCAAACATGAAAATCTTTATCATGGGAGATATGAACGACGACCCTGATAATAAAAGTATGAAAGATGCATTGGGCGCTAAAAGGAATCAAGATGAAGTAACAAATGCTCATGATTTATTTAATCCATGGTGGAATACACTAAGAGAACAAGGCATCGGTACACTGGAATATCGTGGAGCGTGGAATTTATTTGACCAAATCGTATTCACAGGCAATCTCCTAGGTAACGACAGATCCACATTGAAATATCTTAAGAATGAAGTATTTAGAAGAGATTACATGTTCCAGACTGAAGGGAATTACAGTGGCTATCCTAAACGAACATTCGGTGGAGGTATTTGGCTAAATGGATACAGTGATCACCTGCCTACTATTATCTATTTAATAAAGGATGTGAAAACAAAATAACATTTTTTGTCACACAAATGCAACGAGGATACTTTTTTTTAAAGTATCCTCGTTCTTTTGTGTGCTAATTGACAAACATTTTACAAGATATATTAATGTCGTTAAATATTTATTTCTTACCTTTGCAAAACGAAAGAGGATAATTACTGTAAATATATAGAGATATAATGCAAATATTTTATTACAAATCATTTAAAAGCAAAATTATGAGAAAGAAAATTGCTCATTACTTTCTGAGTATTCTACTTGCGCTCTTTTGCTGTGCAACATCAGTCTCTGCACAGAACATCAAAGGTAGAATTTTGGATGCGGAAAATAATCAACCTCTCATTGGTGCTTCCGTACTAGTCAAAGGGACAACAATTGGGGCCACGACAGACATAGATGGCCAATACATGCTAAACGCAAAACCTGGTCAGACTCTAATCATTAAATTTATCGGTTACAATGGCCAGCAGATCGTAGCAAACGCTAAAATGGAAGATATTCTGTTAAAGCCAAATAACGAGATTTTAAAAGATGTAATTGTAACATCTCAAGTTGCTATTGCTCGTAAAACACCAGTAGCAGCATCTACAATCACAGCAAACTTCATAGAAGAACGCCTTGGTAATCAAGAATTTCCTGAAATTTTAAAGTCTACCCCGGGTATATGGGTAACCAGAGACGGTGGCGGATTCGGTGATTCCAAATTAAATATGCGTGGATTCGGACCACCCAATGTTGCTGTCATGGTTAATGGCGTACCCGTAAATGATATGGAATGGGGTGGCATATATTGGAGTAACTGGGCCGGATTATCTGATGTAACCCGCTCAATGCAAACGCAACGCGGTATGGGTGCATCAAAAATATCTTCTCCTTCTGTCGGTGGCTCTATCAACATTATCACACGCAGTTTGGATCAACAAAAAGGTGGTAGCATTTCATATGAAATAGGAAATGATGGAATGAACAAATATAACTTTATGGTATCAAGTGGAATGAACAAAAATGGTTGGGCATTCACCGTATTAGGAGGTAAAACTTGGGGTGACGGATATATTCAAGGCACCGGTTTTGTTGGTTACAATTATTTCATTAATATATCCAAAAAACTTACAGAAAATCAACAATTATCATTCACTGCATTTGGAGCTCCTCAAAAGCACTATCAACGTAGCTCTTACGACGGATTAAGCATCCAAGGTTGGCAATCGGTGAAAAACTATATGAAAGACGGAAATAGTGTTTATAAATACAATCCAACATACGGATATGATAAACAAGGAAAACCCTATAATGCAACATATAATGTATATCACAAACCTCAGATTTCTTTAAACCACTTGTGGCAAATCGATGAAAAAGCAAGCTTGAGTACTGTATTATACGCCTCTATCGGACGTGGATACGGTAATAGTGGTAGAGGAACATCAACAAACTATGCAAACGAGTGGTATGGAACAACAAATGGTTCACTCAACACCTATTTCCGCAACGCTGATGGATCATTTGCTTACGATCAAATCTACGATATGAATGCTGCAAGTGCAAACGGTTCTAATATGGCTATGACAAAGTCACAAAATTTTCATAACTGGATTGGCTTATTATCTACATATACCACAAAGCTTGGCAAAGATTGGGATATATACGGTGGTGTTGATGCACGTTATTATGTAGGTATACACACAAACAAAATTACAGATTTATTTGGTGGTAAATATTTCACGGATAACGTAAGCCGTGCTAATGTTTCATCTGCTAACAACTCTGCAGCAACAGGGAATGATTATGTATATCAAAAATTAGGAATTGGAGATATTGTATATCGTGACTATAGCGGGCATGTACTACAAGAAGGCATATTTGGACAAGGTGAATACAATCATGGGAATATCAATGCATTTGTTTCCGGTTCTATTTCAAATACCGGATATTGGCGCTATGATCGTTTCTATTACGACAAAGAACATGCAAAATCAAAAACATTGAACTTTATGGGATTCACTGCTAAAGGTGGTGTAAACTATAATATCGATAAATTCAATAATGTTTTTGCAAATGTTGGTTATATTAGCCGCGCTCCTTTCTTCTCTGGTGGTGCATTTTTAAACTCAACCGTCAGTAATGTTACAAATAAAGATGCTATAAATGAAAAAGTTTTTTCTTTAGAACTAGGATACGGATTCAAGAGCCGTTTCTTCACAGCGAATGTGAATGCTTATAGCACTTCATGGATGAATAAAACCATGACCAAGAATGTGGATAACTTCACATACTATGACCATGTTGACGGAACAGTGACAAACGGTGATCATGCCACCCTCAATATGCAAGGTGTTAATGCATTGCACCAAGGCATTGAAGTTGATCTTGTTGCAAAACCTTTCTACTGGTTGGATATCAATGGCATGCTCTCATTGGGTAACTGGAGATGGAACAGCAATGCAAAAGGTTATTTTTATACATCAAACGGACAAGCTTTATATACCACAAAAAATGCTGCCGGTAAAACTGTATATGTTACAACAGCTACAGGATCTGCTGCTCAAACCCAATCAACAATCAATCTTAAGGGCGTAAAAGTTGGTGGTTCCGCTCAAACTACAGCTGCTTTAGGAGCAAAAATAAAATTAGATAAGGACTTGAGCTTTGGCTTAAATTACAATGCATTCTCTCGTCAATACGCTGACTTTGCTATCTCCGCTACTGGTGCAGACCAAACAATAAGTTATGGAACTCCATGGCGCATTCCTGGTTCTGGTACATTTGATTTAGATGCACAATACAGATTCAAAATGGGTGGTGTGAATGCAACACTCTCAACAAATATAAACAACCTATTCAATCAAGAGAATATTGTTGACGCATATGATGGTAGCGATCACAATTGGCAATCAGCATATAGAGTATTCTACGGATTTGGTCGTACATTTGATGTTCGTCTGAAAATAAAATTCTAAAACAAGCAAAAATAGAATAAAATGAACAAAAATATATTATTAGCAGTTCTGTTCGCCGCTGTCGCTCTGGTCGGATGTGATTACAATGATCATAACTTCAATATTGATGATGATGCGAACAATATAAAGAATGTCACTTCTTACAATGACACATTGCCTAGTAAATACTATCCTGCCGCAGGATATTTTACTACTGAATCCCAAATAAAGGACTCGGTAAACAAATACTTATTAAAGACCTATTTAACTTGTGATTCAGGCTCAACTGCAAAAGTTTCATTAACTTGCACCGATACTACAGTTGTTAGTGATCCGGCGATTGCAGATACTCTGAAAACTGCAGATTACACGGCTATGGGTACTGACAAAGGATATCCCGGTAAATACAATAACTTCGATGCAACAATGGATATAGATTTCTATCTAACCAAATACCTAAAAAACAAATATCCTTACGCCATATCAGGAGTTGTTAAAAAAGTTGCATACACATATTATGGATACGCAAACTCTTCTGCGACGAAGAAAACAACATTTACGACATCTCACACTTACACATATAATGGCAGTATTTGGAATTCTATTTACACGAAGATGACTAAAATTGCAAATATGGCTTACAAAGGAAGAAGTAATGGATGGACTCTGAATGTAGTAACAGGTGGCGAAATGGATGTAACATTATCAAATTCTGATTATGTATTACTATACAACTGGGTTGCAGCAAATAAGCCAACATATCTCAGCACACAATATCCTACCAATACAGAATACTATTTCGGAGCATCAAGTTACTATAACGAGATTGATTATTCTCAAGCTAGTTGGATTAAGTATTGTACAGGACAAGATTACAGCAAACTAACAAGTGATGCTCTAACAGCACTTATTGATAGCAGAGTATCTGAAGGATTAAGGCATGTTGTATTGCCTGCACACGTTACAAAATACAAAGCAGGCGTCAGCTACAAAGTAACCTATTACAAGTATCTATCTAAAGGAGCTAACTATGCAATGACATTCATGTATAGTGCCTCTGGGGATTCGCTATACTTATACTCGGGGCCTACTGCAGAATAATATCATTAATTGATTATAGAACAATTAAGCCTCGGAAATATTCCGGGGCTTTTTTTTGATACCTGCATGTGTACTAACGGTTTTGCATTGCTTTGAATCAAATCCAAACATAAAACTCTTTATTATGGAAAACATGCCCTCTGAAAATAAAAGCATGTAAGATGTATCGGACATTAAGAAAAACAAAGCTTGGTATATTGAAATATCATGGAGTATGGAATTTATTTGACTAGATTATATTTGCAAGCGATCTTTTATACGACAACAAGCATACAGCTGAGCACCTTAAAATGAAACATTTAGAAGAGATAAATCACGGAGGCTATCCTAAATATACTTTCGCGAAAGGATTGTGGTTGAACAACTACAGTGATAGCCAAGCATCATTTATTTGATAAAATAAGTAAAAACTAAATAACACATTTTGTCACATTATTGTAATGAGAATGTTTTTTTTGAAAGTATCCTTGTTATTTTTTGTACTATTTGCTATATATTTTACAAGATATATTAATCCTGATAAATATTTATTTCTTACCTTTGCGAACGAAAGAGGATAATTACTGTAAATAAATATAGAGATATAATACCAATCAATTGGACAATGAAAGTAAAAGTTAGTGAAATGGTAAATAAAAAGTGCAGTATAATAATGTTGAGTGACAGTGTATTAGAAGTGATCAAACAAATAATATGCAATCGTCATATATTATTCGTGGAAATGCTCAAGATAAGCAAGAGATTTTCCGATAATTTAGTTAATGAAAAAGGGAGTTTTTTCTCCCACGGTGTCGTATCTCGCTTTTCTATGTTGAAAGTTATTTCTTTTCGTTTAACAGTCAATGTACTGGAAAAAATTGAAACCATTCTCTCGCAATTATGCGATCAATCCACTATCATTCTAAATTATGCCAAACAAACAGGAGGACTGTTTATCCGAATCATCGGTAAAATCAGCGCGCTTACAGTCCTGCAATATATCAACAAAATAAACAATAGACCCATTAGACAAGTTAAATATGCGCTAATTTAATTCCGTCAAATAATTAATTATAATTGAAGTTTATGAGAAAAAGAATTAAGTTTTTACTTTGTGTGTTTATGTTGTTAGTAGCAGCAAGTATAAATGCCCAAGTAACTACGTCCGCTATTAGTGGAAAAGTAGTAGATGAGAAGAATGATGCGGCTATCGGTGCCACTATAGTGGCCGTGCATCAACCTTCAGGTACATCTTACAATGCAGTGACCAACTCCGACGGTCGTTATACTATTCAGGGTATGCGTACAGGCGGTCCTTATAAGGTAGAGATTTCATATATAGGCTACCAGAAGACAGCTTATAATCAAATAAATCTTGAGTTGGGCAATACATTCACATTGAATGCTCAATTAAAGTCATCCTCACAAATGCTGAATGAGGTTGTTGTAACCGGAACTGCTGCAAACAAATTGATGGCAGGTGCAGGACAGAATTTTTCTAATTCGAAAATTCAAAATGCCCCAACAGTGGATCGTAGCGTTTACGATATTGTTAAGAATATGCCGATGGCTCAAATCAACAAAATTGGCGGTATTTCATTCGCCGGTTCAAACAACCGTTACAACAGTTTCCAAATTGACGGAACGGTCAGCAACGATGTATTCGGACTTTCTTCTTCCGGAACCAATGGAGGCCAAACAGGAGCAAATCCGATCTCACTTGAAGCAATCGAACAAATTCAGGTTGTGGTTTCTCCATTCGATGTTCGCCAAAGTGGATTCACCGGTGGCGGTATCAATGCTGTCACGAAACAAGGTACAAACGAGTTCCACGGATCGGCTTACAGCTATTACACCAATCAAAATTTATATGGTCGCTATAGCGTATTGAACAATAATGCAAAGCTAAAGCTTAATACGCAACATACTACTACATTAGGAGCATCGTTGGGCGGTCCGATCATAAAAGACAAATTGTTTTTCTTCGCCAATGTCGAAAGCATAAACGAAACCTATCCTTCAACTTACTATCCAGGTTATGTTAGCGGCGGACTAACTTCAGCAATAGCAAAATCCGTAGCTGATAGATATCAAAGCCTTACCGGCATCAGCGAAAGTTACGGTTCACGCGATGTAAACCAAAAGTCATTAGGTGTTTTGGCACGTATCGATTGGAACATCAACAACAACAACAAATTCGCTTTCCGCTATCAACACAACAATTCTTTATCTGACCAATATAGCCCAAGCAGCACCTCATACTATTTTGAGAACAGTGGCTATACGATGAAGAATAAGACTAACTCGTTCGTTGCTGAATTGAACTCACATTTAAGCAACTCACTTTATAATGAGTTACGCGGATCATTAACACTTGTTCGTGACAATCGTGAAGTTCCTTATCAAGGTCCTTGTATTTGGATCAAAAGTGCAGCAGACGACAACTATGTTGCTATGAACATCGGTACTGAGTATTCATCCGGCGCAAACAAACTGAACCAAAACATATACACCTTTGAAGATAACCTTTCATGGTATTTAGGGGCACACACTCTGACATTTGGTACACACAACGAGATATTCCACATGGAAAACTTGTTTGTACAAGCCAACAACGGTGAATGGGTATACAACACTGTTAATGATTTCCTTAACGATCATGCTTCACAATTTGTTTACAAATATGCTGATCCTGCAAATTTCATTCCGAAATTTAATGCTGGCCAATTCGGATTCTACGCTCAAGATAAATGGAACGTCAACAACGACCTGTCTCTAACATTAGGTCTTCGTCTAGACATTCCTAAAGTATTTAACAATCCTGCTACAAATGATGCATTTAATGCCTATGCAAAAAGCAGTAACCTTGATGCCGTTGTAGGTCGTATGCCATCAGCAAAAATGATGTTCTCTCCACGTTTCGGTTTCCGTTACTATTTGGATGAAGCTCACAACACATTGCTTCGTGGCGGAGTAGGCTTGTTCACAGGTCGCGTACCTTTTGTATGGTTGTCAAATGTATTCACTAACGACGGTGTTGAGCAAAAAGGTACCACTATATACTCAAGCACGAACAAAGCTACGAATGTTACGACATACGCTCCTTCATTAACCGCATATGCAAAGGATCCGTCAACAGCAGCAAACAGCGGTACAGTGGGAAAACCTGATATCTGCACCGTTAGCAAAAGTTTCAAATATCCACAAGTTTTCCGTACAGACCTTGCTCTTGAGCAGAAATTACCTTACGACATCAAAATGACTTTAGAAGGTTTGTTCTCAAAGACTCTTAATGATGCTTATTTCAAGAATTTGGCTTTGACACCCAACGGTAAAACATATGCTATCGCAGGTAATGAAGCATCAGCAGCACCAAACTATTCAATTGCAAGCAGCAATTATAATAGTATCATTGATTTGGAGAATACAAACAAAGGTTATACTTATTCATTCTCCGCTTTATTGGAAAAGACGTTCGATTTCGGTTTGAACGCAAGCGCATCTTATACTTACGGTCACTCTAAGTCAGTATATGACGGTACATCTTCAGTAGCATATTCAAACTGGCAGTATAATTACGCACTTGACTCAAATCATCCTTCTTTGTCTTACTCATCATTTGACATTCCCAATCGCATCGTAGCTTCAATCGGTTACACAACTCCTAAATATTTGAACGGTTTGTTAAATACAGATGTTGCATTGGTTTATACAGGTTCAAACGGAATGCGTTATAGCTTGACGATGAATGAGACTGTTAACTACAATGGTGACGGTTCTTCCAAAGGTAACTCGTTGCTTTATATTCCTACAGAAACAGAACTGCAGAATATGAATTTTGTAGATGTTACAGGTGCGTCGGCAATGACTGCTGCTCAAAGTCGTGCAAACTTCGAGAGCTGGATTGAAGGCAACAAATATGCTAAAGATCACCGTGGTCAATATTCAACACGTAATTGCAGTCAAGCTCCTTGGGAAAATCATATTGACCTCCATTTGGCTGAAAACGTTTACCTTTTGAAGAGCAACGGCATGAAATTACAATTGACTTGCGACATTATCAACTTCGGCAACTTGCTCGACAAGAACTGGGGTAAAAATTACGCATATGCATACAATGTAATGCCATTGCAAGTTAAGTCAATCACCAATGGTGTTGCGGCATTCGCTTACAACAGCAACAATAGTGTTTCATTGAGTGATGTTTCCTCTCGTTGGCATGCCCAAGTAGGTGTGAAACTTATCTTCTAAGATAGATAGAAACATTATAACCAAAGAGCACTCCTTCATTTATTGGGGAGTGCTCTTTTAATTTTATAAGAAATGAGAAAATTACTAACATTCTTCCTTTGTATTATTTTTTGTGTCAGTGTCGGTGCAAAATCAAAACCTCACTACACCGTTATCGTTTCACTTGACGGTTGTCGTTGGGATTATCCATTATGGTATCATACCCCCTTTTTAGACAGCATGGCAACCAAAGGAGTCAGCGCGGTGATGTATCCGTCATTCCCTTCGAAGACCTTCCCAAACCATTATACGTTGGCCACCGGGTTGTATCCTGACCACCACGGCATATTAGCCAATACATTTTTCGACCGTGAGAAAAAAAGCGAATACAGTATCGGTGATTCCGTCACACGCAACGACCCTTACTTTTATGGAGGAGAACCAATCTGGGTTACTGCCGAACATCAAGGGGTACGCACTGCATCGGTTTATTGGGTAGGATCAGATATAGCGATTAAAGGCACTTTCCCTTCCTATTTTTTATACTACAGCAAGACACCACGCCTCAATTTCGACGAGCGTGTAACCAAAGTCATCGACTTATTGAAACAACCCGAAAACAAACGTCCGCATTTGGTAATGGCCTATTTTGAAGAACCTGACGGTTGCGGGCATCATTACGGACCACAAGGCAAAGAAACAGGTTCTATGGTTAGAAGCCTAGATTCGTTAATGAGCCGTTTATGGCAAGGCATACAATCACTTCCCATAGGTGGAGACGTCAATCTTATTATCACTGCCGACCACGGTATGACATCCATCTCGCCTGAGCGAATCGTGCCGGTAAAGAAATATCTGAAATCCGCATGGATAGTGAAAGTCGACGGTAATGTACCTGGAATGATATATACCCGTCCCGATTGTGTAGATTCAGTGATGACAGCTTTGAAGGATGTTCCTCACATACACACATGGCGCAAAGCCGACGTTCCCGCCTATTTGCATTTCGGTACCAATCGTAACATAGGCGATGTGGTTGTCTTACCCGACCTCGGATGGTTGTTTGACGACAAACCCTCTTCATCGAAAGGCAATCACGGTTACGATCCCACAAGTAGCGACATGCAAGCTATTTTCCGTGCCATCGGTCCTGATTTCAAACAAGGTTATGCCAAACCGGATAAATTCAAGAATGTGGATGTATATCCGCTCCTCTCCCATCTGTTAGATGTTGTCCCTGCTCCCAATGACGGCAATCTAGATGAAGTCAATGATATGCTCAAATAGAGGTAGGTTATATTAGTAACAACCCTACAAACATTACATTGAAAATCACTAAACTCGCCATAGCGTTCCGCTATACCCATAACGAGGAGTTTTCCAGCTCACAGTTATGGGGTGGAAAACTCGCTTAAGACAAGCAGACAACTTGTAGTTATGAGTTATATGAAACGCTATAATGAGGTGCGGAAATCTATGATATCCAATGTTGTGAATTTTGCTTTCATCCTTCATTTCCTTTATTCATGGGCATTTCCGAATGAACGGATGAAGGCTCCGTTTCATTTTCACCCTTCATTGTTTTTAAAGGAAGTTCTTGAAATTTCATTTAATTGATTTGGTGAACTGAACTGCTTGAATTTACAAAAACAAACAGTTGAGTTCACCAAATCAATTAATTGGGTTTATTGCAGGCTGGTAACAATTCCAAAGCTACAGGCTTGATGGAAGATGAACGCAAGCGGACTCTTTGGTAAATACTCACCTGTATATTTTATGCTGTACGATGAAGGGTGAAGGGTGGAAAAGAAAAATTCGTGCCTTCATGCATTCACTCGTAAATTACTGTAAGTAAGAGAGCTTGAAAGGTGAAGGCTTGTTTTACATTTTTGTGTAGTCGTATTATATCGAGTGAAGGCAAGTTTGATACCGGTTGCTTTGGTATATACCTTTAACAGTTCATCTTATATAGGATCATGGGACAATGGTATATAGGTTTGCACCCCAAACCTATATACCATCGCACCCCACTCCTATAATGGTTTGAGAAATTATTCTAACCTTTCAGAGAATACCCTTTGATGAAGGTAATTCAAAATGATATATATCCCTTCGTGCGGCATTTTTCAATGCTCTTGCCAAAGCTTTGAATATACCTTCAATTTTGTGGTGTTCGTTCATTCCTTCAGCTTTAATATTCAAATTCATCTTTGCTGCATCACTCAATGATTTGAAGAAATGCAGAAACATCTCTGTCGGCATATCCCCTATCTTCTCACGGTTGAACTCTGCATCCCAAACAAGCCATGAACGACCGCCAAAATCAAGAGCTACCTGACAAAGACAATCGTCCATAGGCAAGCAAAATCCATAACGCTCAATGCCACGTTTGTCGCCTAATGCCTTATAGATACATTCACCTAAAACAATTGCGGTATCCTCAATGGTATGATGCTCATCCACATTTAAATCACCTTTTACCTTGACAGTCAAGTCAAATCCTGAATGCTTGCCGATCTGATCAAGCATATGATCGAAGAATCCAAGTCCCGAATTTATATTGGTTTTACCGGTACCGTCAAGATTAAGAGAAACATATATATCCGTTTCTTTCGTGGCACGATGTACCTCGGCTAGGCGTTCACCGGCAAAAAGATATTCAGCGACTTTATCCCACTTGTCTGTGTGAAGTGCAACGACCGACTTCAAGTCATCACGCAAAGGATCACTACCCAAATAAATAACTTTACACCCAAGATTCTTGGCGAGCTCCACATCCGTTGGTCTGTCACCAATAACATAACAAGCTGACAAGTCATACTCCTCGTTATTGATGTATTTGGTTAACATTCCCGTACGAGGCTTGCGTGTATCTGCATTATCTGCAGGCATACTACGGTCTATCAGAATATCATCAAACTCTATTCCTTCACCTTTTAATGTTTTCAGAATTAAATTTTGTGAGGGCCAGAAAGTATCTTCAGGGAAAGAGTCAGTGCCTAAACCGTCTTGATTGCTCACCATCACAAATTCATAATCGAGTTTCGAACGAATGAAACCTAAATTCTTAAACACTCCGGGAATGAATTCCAACTTATCAAGCGAATCAAGCTGATAATCAATAGGCGGTTCCACTACGATAGTTCCGTCACGATCAATAAACAATACTTTCTTTTTCATTTGTTGTATGCTTTTAATGCCTCTACCAATGCATTATTCTCATGAGGTGTACCCACTGTAATACGCAAGCATTGATCACACAATTTCACACTCGACCTATTGCGTATGATAATACCCTTATTCACCAAATAATCATAAATACGTCCGGCATCAGTTACTTTAGTCAAAAAGAAATTAGCATCGCTTGGATAAACGATCTCCACCACATCAAGTTGACGAAACATATCCATTAAACTTTCACGGGCAGCTTTTAAGGTTTTCACCCATCCTTCTACTTCATAATGGCGTTGCAACATTTTCAAAGCCTCTATCTGGGTCAATTGATTTACGTTGTAAGGATATTTGATTTTACTTAGTATCTCAATGATTTCTTCTGAAGCAAAAGCCATCCCCAATCGGATAGCCGCACATCCCATTGCTTTGGAAAATGTTTGGAAGACAATCAAATTAGGATACATACCCAAAGATCTTATAAATGAAGGTTCTGAAGAAAAATCATTGTAAGCCTCATCCAAAATAACCAGTCCTTCAAACGTTTCAAGCAACTTAACTATTTCCTTGCGATTCAGATTATTGCCTGTTGGATTGTTCGGAGAACAAAGCCAAATGAATTTGGTATGTTCATCTGCTACTTCCAACAGACTCTCTGCTGTGAAATCATACTTACTATTCAACTGTACTGATCGATATTCCACATCATTCACATCAGCACACACGGCATACATACCATATGTAGGTTCAATCGCCACCACATTGTCAATCCTCGGCTCACAAAAAGCCCGGTAAACCAAATCGATGGCCTCATCACTACCGTTACCTAAAAAGATATGCTCGGGACTAATCTCTTTTATATTTCCAATAACGGCTTTCAACTCGCGTTGACGAGGATCAGGATAACGGTTGTTAGGTGTATTATATGGATTTTCATTCGCATCCAGAAAGATTTGTGCCTGCTTGCCACTATATTCATCACGAGCAGATGAATAGGGTTTCAAAGCCCATATGTTAGGACGAGTCAGTTCTTTTAATGATTTCATTTGCAATCCTCCAATTTTTTTAAACGAACCGTCACAGCATTCTTATGTCCGTCAAGCTGTTCATTGGCAGCCATCACTTCAATAGCCGGACCAATATTGCGAATACCTTTAGCTGTAAGTTCTTGAAAAGTTATTTTCTTCACAAAGCTATCTACACTCACACCACTATAAGCATGCGCATAACCGTTTGTCGGTAAAGTATGATTCGTGCCCGAAGCATAATCGCCTGCGCTCTCGCAACTATATGCTCCCAAAAAGACGGAACCGGCGTTGGTTATTTCAGAAGCCACACTCGTATAGTCGGATGTTTGAATAATCAAATGCTCAGGAGCGTATGCATTTGACATTTCAATAGCGGTTTGAATATCTTTTACATAGATCAATTTACTATTAGCTAATGACTTGGCTGCAATTTCTTTGCGAGGCAGAACAGCCAGCTGCTTTTCTACTTCCACTTTCGCTTCATCCAATAGTTTCTTGGATGTAGTAATCAACATAGATTGACTATCTACGCCATGTTCAGCTTGTGACAACAGATCAGCTGCCACAAATACCGGATCAGCCGATTCATCAGCCAAGACTTCCACTTCCGAAGGACCGGCAGGCATATCAATGGCAACATCACGCAAGGATACTAGCTGCTTTGCCGCTGTAACATACTGATTGCCGGGTCCGGCTATTTTATATACCTTAGGTACTGATTCTGTTCCGTATGCCATAGCAGCAATTGCCTGCACTCCTCCTATTTTGAATATCTTATGTACACCGGCTGTTTTAGCGGCAAAAAGTATGGCAGGATGTATCTTACCTTGAGGATTAGGAGGTGAGCACAGCACTATTTCAGAGCAACCAGCAATCACTGCCGGAATAGAAAGCATGAGCACAGTTGAGAATAATGGTGCAGTGCCACCCGGTATATACAAACCAACCTTTTCGATAGGTAGCGTCTTCCGCCAACAAGTTACCCCCTCGCAGGTTTCCACCTTACGATTCTCTTTTATCTGTTCTTTATGGAATCGTTCTATATTGCCTTTTGCAAGTTTTATGGCACTTTTCAATTCATCGGAAATCAATGAATCAGCTTCTTCCATCTCGGTGTCGGTTACTTGTAACGATTGCAAGTCAGCCTTATCGAATTTCTTTTCCAATGCAATCACGGCTTTGTCACCTTCTGTACGAACCTGATCAATAATCGCTTCCACTGAATCAAACAGAGATTGGGGATTTTGTGCAGGTCGTTTCAGCAACTCGCGCCAATCATCTCTTGCAGGATTTTCAATTATATTCATATTTGTATTTTTTATAGTCTCACAGTATCATCTTTTCAATAGGAATAACTAGAATACCTTCCGCTCCCAAGGATTTCAATTTCCCAATAATCTCCCAAAAACGATCTTCTGAAAGAACGGTGTGAATAGAGCACCAACCTTCTTCAGCCAAAGGCATAACCGTCGGGCTCTTTATTCCCGGAAGCTCTTTGATAATACTCTCCAGCTTATCCTTCGGTGCGTTCATCAATATGTATTTCTTGTCCTCCGCCTCTCTAACCGCAGCAATTCTAAACAGAAGTTCGTCCAATGTCTTACGCTTTTCAGGAGACATTTTTTTATAGCCAATCAGCATTGCCTCACTTCTCATCACCACTTCCACTTCCTTCAATCGGTTGCTCACCAATGTAGATCCGGAACTAACAATATCGAATATAGCATCGGCCAACCCTATCCCCGGGGAAACCTCAACAGAACCTGTGATCACATGAACTTCAGCATGAATACCATTTTTCTTTAAGAATCTACGCAGAATCACAGGATATGAAGTAGCAATCTTCTTGCCCTTAAACCAATCCAATCCGGAATAATCAAGATCCTTAGGAATAGCTAAAGACAAACGACATTTGCTAAAATCCAAACGTTTAATGACCTCGGCATCCTCTTCACGCTCTTCAAATTCATTCTCACCGACAATGCCCAAATCAGCTACACCGGTAGCTACCGTTTGCGGAATATCATCGTCACGAAGAAAGAGAATCTCCATTGGGAAATTGGGAGATTGCACTAATAAAGTTCTTTTTGAAGAAGGAACCTTTATATCTGCTTCTTCCAACAATGAAATTGTCTCTTCAAAGAGACGCCCTTTTGCTTGTACTGCAATTCTTAACATGCTGTTTACTATTTAGAGTTGTTATTTGCGATTAAAAAAAAGAGGCTTACCACTATGGTAAGCCTCTCTAGTATTTTTTTTAACAATACATCCCTTCGCCTACCGATTATTCGTGAGGTACATGATGATGGCGATGTAAAGTAATAATTATCATATTCATTTTATTATGCCACAAAAATATATACTTTTTTATTCATACACAAGGAATAGTTTAAAAAAGTAACTTTGAACGCATTTTTTCTTATTCTTTATCTTCTAGCTTACAAGGATTAAAATGGAACTCTTTCATTGCCCACTCTTGCGGAAATGTAAAATAGGAACACACTGCACGTGTACAAATTTGACCGGTAGAATCAGCTATTGTAGCCTCAATAATGGCTATGTTCCGTTTTATCTCAACAAGATGTGCACGTAAAGTAAGTTGCGAGTCATCCGTACTTATTGAATGCTGAAAGCGTGTTTCCATCTTCGCTGTCATACCGCACGTCTGCATTTTACATACCACAACCCAAGCACATATCTCATCAAGCAGAACACTTTGAATACCTCCGTGAAGTGTTTTCACCCATCCTTGAAATTGAGGTTGAGGTTTCCAGAAGCTTACCACATCATCTCCATCTTCAAAAAATTCCATTTTCACACCGACAGGGTTGTCGGGACTACAACCGAAACAGTTGTATCCCTCAACGCCTATCCATGGATTCAATATTTTCTTCATCGAACCTTATTTCTTTGAATTATACTGATCTAATCCTGTCTGCAGGAAGTTAACATATTCTTTAATGTCTTCGTTATATGAATAAGACTTATTCAAAGGATTACCTGAATTGTCAACCAATACATAGAATGGTTGGGCATTGGCTCCGAATTTTACTCTTTCCAAATAACTCCATTTATCGCCTACAGTTCTCAACTCACGCTGTGAGCCATTCTCAGTGATAGTCATAGGAGAAGAAAGAGGAGTTTTGTCGTCAACATATAATGAGATCAACACATAATCTTTCTCTATTATTCCACTGACTTTAGTATCAGTCCATACAGCAGCCTCCATTTTCCGACAATTCACACATCCGAATCCTGTGAAATCAAGCATTACCGGTTTATGCTGTTGAGCTGCATAAGCCATACCCTCTTCATAGTTGGTAAACTTGGCACGCACTTCATGGGTATACAGATTGAAGTCCTGTGTCTTCATTGGTGGAGCAAAAGCACTGATAGATTTCAAAGGTGCTCCCCACAAGCCGGGAACCATATATATGGCAAAAGCCAACGAGATCAAAGCCAAGAAGAAACTTGGTACAGAAACACGACGGTCATCATCATCATGCTTGAACTTGAAGATTCCCAACAAATACAATCCTAATGCACCAAATAGTACAATCCATAATGACAAGAAAGTTTCACGTGAGAGCAGTCCCCATCCATAAGCCAAATCGGCTACAGAAAAGAATTTCAAAGAGAAAGCCAACTCAACAAAACCTAACACCACTTTTATTTGATTCATCCATCCTCCCGACTTAGGCATTGACTTAAGCCATGATGGGAACAAAGCAAAGATTGTAAACGGTAAAGCCAATGCAATGGCAAAGCCTAACATTCCTATTGCCGGAGCTACAATGCTACCTGATGTAGAAGCTTCCACTAACAAGAAACCAATAATTGGACCTGTACATGAGAATGATACCAACGAAAGTGTAAAGGCCATTAAAAAGATACTGATCAACCCGCTCGTCTTACCTGATTTACTGTCAATTGCAGTAGTCCACGACGATGGCAGAGTAAGTTCAAAAGCGCCGAAGAATGAAGCTGCAAATGCGACTAATAACAAGAAGAACAGGATATTGAATACGGAATTAGTTGCTAATGAATTCAACGCACTTGCTCCAAAAATCATTGTAATGGCCAGCCCTAAGAAAACATAGATAACCACAATAGACAATCCATAAAGCCACGCATCACGAATGCCCTTTTTCTTATCCTGCGATCTCTTAAGAAAGAAACTTACTGTCATTGGAATAATTGGCCACACACAAGGGGTAAACAAAGCCAACAAACCGCCAAGAAATCCCGCAACAAGGATATACAACAAAGAGTAGTCCTTGTGCATGTTATCACCTCCAAAAGAATTTAACTTCGAGATAACCGGTTTCCAAAGATTACTGGTCTTTACCGAATCAGCACTTACCTTGACAGGAGCAACAACCGAATCAACAGAAGCTTTAGCTGCTATACTGTCTTTCGTTACAGGCGCATTGTTTTTGCCATTATCCACAGCTCCGGCTACACCCTTGCCTTTAAAATTAAATGAGACATCGGTCGGCGGTAAACAATTTTGGTCATTGCAAGCGCCATATTCCATATACCCTTTAGCTACATATGAAGGACCTGTAATCTTTATTTTTTGAACAAACGTAACAGACCCTTCGAAAAATCTCAAAGTCATATTGAACATATTGTCAAACTTCTTTATCTCACGACCTTTCGGAGTTAATTTGCCTACTAGCTCAGCACCCTTCAATGTTTCTGCATGAAATGAAGCGGAGATCGGTCCGTCACTTGGCAACCCCGTAGAATAAACATGCCATCCCGAAGCGATAGATCCGGTAAAGACAAGTTCAGCTTCCGTATCCGAAACTTTCTTGAAACTTGACTTAAACTTTACAGGATCCTGTATTTGTGCAGAAACCTGCACTCCCAAAATAATGAGTAACAATAAACTCGTAAGAACCTTTTTCATAAGTTTTTTTTTATGTGTAAAATAATAATTTATAGTTCGTAATCCACGCAAGCACGACTTACCTTTAATTCTGCCAATAACTTCCCTGCCGCCACATGATCAGGGAAAACCGCATATTTCTTTACATCTTCAAGAGAATCAAACTCACTGACTAAAGCTATGTCATACGCTTCATCAGTATTGATATTGAATGAGACACTAATACTGCGAATTATATCAAGTTTTGAGGGTAAAGCCTCAATAGCATTTTTAAATGCATTCATCACTTCCCCTTTACGAGGATCGTCTTTCAACTGGAATAATACAATATGTCTTACCATAATTCATTTTTTTTACATTATATTTGTACAATAATTCAACTCTTGCAGAATCCCTCACAGAATTCCTTGCAAAAGTATATATTTTGTATCAAATTTATTCTTAATGATATGTTAATAATAGGAATAGCAGGTGGGACAGGCTCAGGAAAAACAACTGTTGTACGAAGAATTTATGAAAGTTTACCAGAAGGAGAAGTAGTTTTATTACCTCAAGATTCATACTATAAAGACAGTAGTGATATTCCGATTGAGCAACGACAATTTATCAACTTCGATCATCCCGATGCTTTTGACTGGAAACTATTAAGTCAGCAAGTGTCAATGTTACGTGAAGGACAAGCCATTGAACAGCCAACTTACTCATATCTCACATGCACTCGACAAAAAGAAACAATACATATTGAACCACGTGAAGTGATAATTATTGAAGGAATATTGGCTCTTAGCAATAAGAAATTGAGAGAACTGATGGATCTTAAAATATTTGTAGACGCCGATCCGGATGAACGTTTGATTAGAGTAATTCAACGTGACGTAGTGGAACGAGGACGAACTCCGGAAATGGTAATGGAGAGATATGCACAAATACTTAAACCGATGCATGAACAATTTATAGAACCCACAAAACGATATGCGGATCTTATCATACCACAAGGAGGAAATAATAGAGTTGCCATTGATCTGCTTCGACAATTCATTTCAACTCACTTAAAATAAAGAAGTAAGATCAGAGTGCAGAAAGGAGATAGAAGATCGGTATCATTTAGCACGTTTCTTATCCTTTTTACTCCAATGCATTCCTAAACGTAATGGACTGACAAAGGCAGCCAATAGAGCGAACGATGTCCCTAAATATAGGCAATAGATACTTGCCTCAGTATGCGAAGCTACTAGACTGAAAATAAATGCTACAAAGGTGGTGCCTAATGTCTGACCAAGCAAACGAGCGGTCCCAATCATACCACTAGCTCCTCCACCCCTATTTACCGGAGAGGATGTAACAATTACATTATTATTAGGTGTCTGAAATAGTCCGAATCCTATACCACAAAGCATCAACCTCCATACAATATCAATATCCGACGGATTCTGGGGCAGTAATGTCATCATATACATACCAACAGCAAAACTGATCATCCCCACGCATCCCAACAATCCGGGATGGACTCTCTCTACTAAATAGCCTGCCAAGGGAGCCGCTACTAATGTTGCCAATGGCCAAGGTGTAAGCAATAAGCCTGTTTCAACGATACTGAGATGCATCGAATTCTGGAAGAAAAACGGCAAAGAAACCATTCCCAGCATCTGCGCTGCAAATGAACAAATGCTTGTAAAAACAGACATAGATAAAATAGGTATGCGAAGCAGATCCACCGGAAGCAACGGAGCTTCTCTTTGTCTTTCTCGATGCCAATAATATAATGCAACAAATACTAAAGCAATCAGTTGCAAAGCTATATATCTTGTATTTTCATGATGTGCAAAACCATCCAATGAATATATCAACAGACCAAAGGTCAATGCGTTTGCCAAAGCACCTAGCTTATCAAACTTCTCTTTTATTCTATACTCCTTTCTAGGTAGATATTTATAACCAAAGACTAAGGCAATAATACCTAAAGGTATATTCACTACAAAAAGCCATTGCCATGTAGCAACGGATAAAATGGCACTTGCTATTGACGGACCCGCAACTGCAGAGACTGAAACGGCCATAGCATTTATACCCATACCTCTACCTAAATGCTTACGAGGATAAATAGTACGTAACTGTCCTTGATTAACACTAGTCAAAGCTGACGCTCCTAACCCTTGGCACATACGTGCGATCACCAATATCCAAAAAGAACTTGAAAGAGCACAAAACAAGGAAGAAAGCGTGAATACAAAAATACCACTTAAATATACTTTTCTAAATCCATAAATATCTCCTAAAGATGAGAATGCTAATAATGAAACCACAATAGCAAGCTGATACGCATTGACGATCCATATCGTGTTTGTTGGGGACATTGAAAATTCTTTAGCCAACGAAGGCAAGGCTACATTAACAATGTTTACATCCAGGCAGGACATTCCTATTGCCAATATCGTAGATAATATAGCCCAGACACGTTGCGGCATTGGCAAACCATCTGGTTGTTCTAAATTTAATGTTGCAATCTCTTTATTCATTACTATTCACATTATAACGCATAAACCCTACAAGATCTCCACCTTGCAGGGTCTACACATAAACTAAACTAAAACTATTTTCTCTTACGAGTTTCACAACTCTAGGTGCAAATTTAATATCATTTTCTCAGACAAACAAAAAAATATCAACTAAATTGTTTTTTTTATCTATGAATGAGAACATTTTTGGTCAATCAAATGTCTTCTATAAATAAAACGACATACATATACTCAATAATCAAGAAAAGGGAAAGGGAAAATTACCCTTAAGACGGAAAAGAAATAGAAAATATTGTGTGAACATTCTCTTCTGACTCCACTAATATTTCAGCCTTGTAGATACTCAATATTTTACAAGAAAGAGTTAATCCTATCCCTGTACCGGAATAGGAACGCGTATTAGACGCTCTATAAAATGATTGAAATATCCCAGACAATTCGTCCTTTGGGATACCTATTCCATAATCTTCAATTTCAATGCAAGGAATATTATTATTTACTTTGAGCCGAAGATCAACATGGTCATTGGAATATTTACATGCATTACTAATAAAATTTTGTATAGCTACGCGCAGTAAATAAGGGTTAGCATTTAAAACTAACGATGTATGATCAACTACAAGATTGGAAAACACCACCCGATTATTGGATTGGGCTAACTCCGAAAGGAATTCATCAAGCTCAATCGGTAAAAGTTCTTGACTCAATAGTTCCTTATCGTGCCTGGATAGAAACAATAGATGCTTAATCAATTGTGACAAGCGCTTACTCTCAGTAGAAATACGCTCTAACGACTCAACATACTCCTGAGGAGATCGTTCTTTCATTAAAATAATTTCACACTCACCTTGAATAGCTGTCAAAGGATTGTTTAACTCATGCGAAGCTGAATTCACGAATGATTTTTCCGATTTGAATGCCTCATTTATACGATCAAGCATCTCATTGAGTGTGTGTATTAAATCATCTAATTCATCTTTATTACCACTCTCATTAAGTTTTACATTCAAATTGTTTCCTCTTATTTGCTTCAAATTTTGCAATAAAGACTTCAAAGGCTCCAATATTTTCCCCGAATATAAACGCCCCATCATGAATGTTATCAAAATACTAACCAACAACAATATCATAGATAAAAGCAATGTATGCTGCTGTATTTTGTAACCATAACCATTATGAGCCATCACAAATACTAAGAAGTTTCCTTGATTGTCAGGATAATAAAGTGCAGCACCGCATAATCCTCCTTTTGAAAAAGCTATAGGTTCTCCATTATAGATAACCTTTTGCTGTTCAGGGGAAAGATATTTATTCAATGAATCTTTAAGCGATTTCGCACTATCGCAATTAAGAAGCACCTCACGTGCCTGAGGAAGTAATGCTTTATATTTCTGTTCAATAAGTTGGTAGCTTTTAATATTCATTTCATCTTTCTCCCAATGCTTTTGTGCAGTGAGATAAGCCTTATCACACAGATTTACATCAAATAATTTATTGATGTATCTGGATGTAAAGATATAAAATACCAGTACAATGAATAAAGTAATGCCAAAAGTAATACTAGTATAAAATAACGTTATTTTTGCACCGATTCTCATTGAACTATTTTTTATTGATCAGCCATCATATATCCTACTCCTACCACGGTATGCACCAACTTACGAGGAAAGTCCTTATCAATTTTTACTCGCAAGTAATTGACATATACATCTACGATATTGGTATTTGTATCAAAATTTTTATCCCACACATCTCTTAATAATGTAAGACGGCTGATAGCAACTCCTTGATGAGATAGTAAATATTCCAGCAATCTATATTCCTTTACCGTGAGATCTATATCTTCCGTTCCACGATGAGCTTTATGAGTATAACAATTCAGGACCAGATCAGCACATTTTAGTTCTATCAGGACGTCCGAAGCGCTTACTGTACGGCGCTGCAATGCTTTAATACGAGCTTCCAATTCTTGAAAGCTGAAAGGTTTCACCAAATAGTCGTCTGCACCGGCATCCAGACCACGTACAATGTCATCCGTTGTCCCCAATGCCGTAAGCATAATGACAGGAACTTGATATCCAAATTTTTGGCGAAACTGCTTACACAGATCCAAGCCATTGAGCTTTGGCATAATTATATCAAGAATCAGGAAATCAAACTGACCAGTTTGAGCCAAGTTCCACCCATTCTCTCCATCATATGCCACAGATACATTGTGACCGAATTCATTAAGTCCTCTCTTAATAAATGACGCTATATTCACTTCATCTTCTACTAACAATACATTGGCCATAATTACAGATATTAGTTATTGCAAAGATACAATTTATAATTTACGTTGTTTCAATATTCCATGTTTATCATACAGCACTTTGCTATATACGACCTCAATGATCAAAGGAAAAACAAATAATACAAAAAATGTTGCTCCAATCAATCCGCCTATAATAACAATAGCTAATGGCCGCTGTGACTCCGAGCCTATTCCATGACTCGTTGCCGCCGGTAACAAACCTATTGTAGCCATTGCTGCTGTCATGACAACAGGACGCACTCTTGATCGAACTCCATTCTTAACAGACTGTGCTAACGGTACTTTTTCTCGAAGGTTTTGTTTGATGTCGGATATCATAATTACACCATTTTGTATACAAATTCCAAACAAAGCTATAAAACCTATTCCCGCCGATATTGAAAAATTAAAATTAGTAATCAGCAATGCCAGTATTCCGCCGACAGCGGCAAAGGGAACATTACACAATACCAAAGCAGCATCACGTACATTAGAAAACATAACAAATAGGATGATGAAAATAATGATAATACTTATAGGTACTACTTGCGCCAAACGATTGACGGCTCTCTGTTGATTCTCAAAATCACCAGCCCAATTGAGATAATAACCCGATGGCAATTTCACTATTTTATTCACTTTCTTCTGAGCTTCAGCAACAGCAGATCCCATATCTCTGCCACGAACGGAGAACTTAACAGCACAGAACCGCTCATGATGTTCACGGAAAATAAGTAACGGTCCTGTAATAGTATGTATCTCAGCCAATTCTTTAATCGGAATCATCGTACCATTCATTGCGGGTACCAAGATCTTACCGATCTGATCTTCATTCTCTCTATACTCAGGCTTGTATCTCACGACAATATTAAATTTACGCTCATCTTCATACATTTGTGAAGCAGCCTTACCTCCTATTGCCATTTCTATAATAGATTGCACATCTTCCTTGGATACCCCATAACGAGCCAATTTGCCTTCATCAAGTTCAACACGTAACTCCGGTTGACCGATGTTGCGCACAACACCAAGATCCTCAATGCCTTTAACAGTCTTCAGCACTTTATAAATTCGATCTGCAGTATGCTCTGATGCATAAAGGTTTTGTCCAAAGATTTTTACAGCAATAGAACCTTTTACTCCGGAAGCCGCCTCTTCAACATTATCTGAAATAGGTTGTGAAAAATTGAAATCAGTACCTGGATAGATTGAAAGAGATTTCTGCATTTTTTCAATAAGTTCTTCTTTCGTCAAATGACTCTTCCAATCCTTTTCCGGATAAATATCAACATGAAACTCTACATTATAAAATCCTGTAGGATCCGTTCCATCATTCGGTCGTCCTGTTTGCGAAAGTACTTGTTTCACCTCCGGGAAAGAAGACAATTTCTTTCTCATTTGATTAGCCAATGTCACTGATTCATTCAGTGAAATACTTTGTGGCAGAGTTGCGCGAATATAAATAGATCCTTCATTCAGCTCAGGTAAAAATTCAGAACCAAGAAATGAAAACATAAATAGTCCGATAACAGCAGCTACACACGCTGAAATTATTGTCACTTTACGATGCCTATAACATCTGTCAAAAAAAGACATGGAATGCACATTAATGAAATGCACAAATCTATTATTTTTCTCTCGCACGTTCTTTTTTAATAACAATGATGACATTACCGGCACCAAAGTAAGAGTAAAAATAAGTGCACCTAATAATGCAAAACCTAATGTATAAGCCAAAGGCGAAAACATTTTTCCTTCAACTTTTTGAAATGAGAATATTGGAATAAGTGCAGTGATAATTATCAACTTCGAGAAAAACACAGCTTTGGCCTTATCCTTAGCTGTATTCCTAATCAATCCTAATTTAGACATTCTATTGAATGCGGGCATACCAACCTGCTTCGCTTTCTTATCAAGCGCGACAAATACACCTTCGACCATAACAACAGCACCGTCTATAATAATACCAAAGTCTATCGCTCCCATCGACAGCAAATTAGCAGACATGCCCATTAGCCGCAAACAAATGAACGCAAACAGTAAAGCCAAAGGTATTACCATTGATACAGTGATAGTTGTACGCCAATCACTCATAAACAGAAAAACGATACAAGTTACCAAGATAATACCCTCAAGCAGATTGTGAGTCACCGTGTGTACAGCTAGATGTACTAAATCTTCACGATCATAAAATGGTACAATCTTTACATCTTTGGGTAATGAAGTTTTAGTGATCTCGGTTATTTTCGTTTTTAAAGCTTTTATAACAGCACCGGGATCTTCACCTTTTCGCATCAAAACAATACCTTCGACCACATCATTTTCATTCATTCGTCCCACCTGGCCTAAACGTGGTAAACAAGATTCATGAACGTCAGCTAATTGCCCGACTAAAATAGGAGTACCTTTTATATTTTTGACAACAACATTCTTAAGTTCATCAAGATTATTTATCACACCAATCCCCCTGACAACATACGCTTGCGAACTTTTAGTAATGACATCGCCACCCACATTGATATTACTTTTGGCTATAGCGTTGTAAAGCTCAAGTGATGTGATACCATACTCATTTAATTTATGAGGGTCAGCGCTCACTTCAACAGTTTTAATTTCACCACCAAAGCTCACAATATCAGCAACTCCCGGAACTGAACGTAAATTACGTTCAATGGTCCAATCTTGTATTGTTTTGAGTTCACGTACCGATCGGGTATTACTCCTCAACGTATAACGATAAATTTCTCCTGTCGGCCCAGTAAGCGGTTGCACATCAGGGCTCACCCCATCAGGCAAATTGGCATCATTAAGCAAATTATATACCTGTTGACGAGCCATAAAATCATTTACATGATCATCAAACATCACATTCACTACTGAAAGCCCAAATAAAGTTGTAGAACGAATATCTGTTTTCTTCTCTACCGCATTCATTGCAATTTCAACAGGTATTGTGATAAATTTCTCCACTTCTTCCGCACTACGCCCCGGCCATTGTGTTATAATAGTAACATTTGTGTTTGTGACGTCAGGAAAAGCATCTATTGGAGTGTTCTCAAAAGAAAATACACCGGCTATAATGGCGATAAGTGTGCAGAAGAAGATGAAGAACTTATTTTTTAGTGAAAACGCAACTATATTATCAATAAACTTATGCATGATTTTCTATTTTTATTATTGTGCATCCAACGCATTATAGACAAGCAAAGCATTTTTGTTTATCACAAGATCACCTTCCTTCAAACCTGAAGAAATAAAAGCATGTCTGCTTGTCTGCTTGGTAACCTCAACTTCTCTTGTCTCTAATCTATTATGATTGGCAACAACAACCACAAAGTTCTTCCCGTTTTCAAAGATCAATGAATGCGAGTCAACACAAGGCATCTCTTCTCCTTTTTGATTGCCCTCTACATATACGTTGGCAAGCATTCCTGGCTTCAATAAATATTGCCTATTTGAAAGACTGATGCGTACACTCATTGTTTTACTTTCTTCATCAAGCATATTATACACCTTTTCAATTTTTCCACTGAATTCTTTGTCAGGATATGCTAATGTAGTAATTTTGACAGGCATACCTTGATGCACTTTGCTTATGTCGCTCTCATATACATTTGCAACAACCCACACATTATTCAAGCCGGAAATAGTAAATATAGGACCATCGGGTTGGACTTGCATTTGAGCATTCACATTCTTTTGTACGATAAAACCTGAAACAGGAGCTTTAATAGCATACATGGCATTCGACGACAGATGATAGATTGAATAAATTTGATGTATACGTTTCAGCTCAGCCATGGCATTGGCAACATCTTGCTTAGCAGACATTACATCCTTTTGCGAAGCTAAACCAGAAGCAAACATATCTTTAGTGGCACTTAAATTGCGCCGTGCAAGAATTAATTGTTGCTGCCCCTCTTCTCTTTGTTTACCGTAGTCTGCTACATCGCTGCTGCGAATAACAGCCAGTACACTTCCTTTTGTCACATAGTCACCTAATTCACCATGAATAGTTGTAACTACCCCTCCAAACATAGGTATAACAGGAGCCACTTCTTTCTGATTAAAGTCAACCTTTCCATTGAGAGTTAACTCATCCGAAATCGGACGGTTATGTACTGTGTCTACTGATACCACACGTCTAAGACTGTCAGTCAACAACATTCCTTGCTGAGTCTGATTTTCGGTCCCTTTATGTGCACTGCAACTCGCTAATAAAACAGTACAAATTGAGAAAATCAATGCATTACGGTTCATCATATATAATTTTTTATCTTTCATTATTAATATCCAAATACTGTTTTTCCAATCGTCTCATTAATTGCTTCCATCTTTAAAAATACATCCTTACGTGTATCATAAAGTTGAAGGCATGTGTTCTTATAGCTTTCGTAATAGTCTAAAAACTCAAGCATATTGATATTGCGCTTCGTAAAATTATCAATTGATCCTGTCAACAACTTAGAAAAATTGCACTCAACTGTTGTATCAGATGATTGATAAAGGTTTGTAGCATTCTTCCACTGCTGATAAGCTGAAAATAATTCAGAATGTGCTTTTTGAATGGCCTCATCATTCTCTGTATAACTTTGTTCAACATTAAACTTTGCAGCTTTTATATTTCCCTGATTACGATCAAATATAGGTATAGACATTCCTACACCTATAGCGACATAATTATTAATAAAACTGCCGGTACGATCATAGCTTCCTTTTATAGAAAAACTCGGAGCTGCCAAAGCCTTTTGTAAGCTTAGATTTGCTTTAGAAGACTTGATGCCCGCTTGAGCCAATTTCAAGTCTGGACGATCAACTAGCAATGTATCCATTGATTCATAGGTGATAGAAGATAATTTTAAATTCTTCAATGCTTGTTCATCAATTTTTGGCATAATAACAACGGACGCTGGACATCCCAACAGCAGATTCAATTCTTGCCTATCAGCAACCAATTGATTTTCCACATCATTTTTCTCTTTCTTGAGTGCCATCAATTCGACCTCTAGACGTGATTTCTCAAGCAATGAGACATTTCCTTTACTTTGTTGTACAGCAATAGCTTGGATTAACTTTGAAAGTGAAACAATCTCTTGATCATATACCTTTGTGGTTTGTGTCATAAAATAAATATCAATAAACTGACGATTCATTTCACCATAAAGAGTCCTTATAACCTCCTCATATTGATATTTTGCCATTTCAACATTAACTTTTTCGACGAGAATTTGTTTATTACGCTGTCCTGCCAATTTTATTTCTTGCTCCACTTCAACAGTTTGTTCACTCGTTTTTCCAAAATCAAAAAACTTCTTAGTTATACTATTATACAAGTTCTCTTCAACTGAGATCACCGGATTATCGTAAAGCCTTGCTTGTAATACTTGAGCTTCTGCTTGGCTAACATCATAGCGTTTTGCTATTAATGTAAGATTGCGATCAAGAAACATTTTCTTGGCTTCAGAAAGCGACAAACTAATTTGATTATCCTTACTTAGAGCATGAATAGAATCTATTGAAAGTAATGCCGCAATGAATATGAATATTACTTTTTTCATCACTATTATTTTTTCAGTGGCAAAATTATCCTGTTTTTTCCCTACCGAACCATGATTCCAATTACAATACCCTTATATAAGATTAGAAAATGATTAGTTCAACTACAAACATTCATGCAAAAGCAGATTCTGAGAATAAATATCTTTAAATAATCTGCAAAAATTGATTTTTGGAACAAAAAGTACTATCTTTGCCCACTGAAAATACATTGAGTAGAAGATAGGAACGAAATTACATAGCCCCCTTTACACAATAAACATAATTATCAAAAAAATCCCTGTTCATCTGATTTCTCAGAGGAGCAGGGATTTACTTTTCTTCCCCTTTACAAAAGAGGAAAACTTTTTATTAAGCTTTTACTTCATTTATTAATTCCTTATGTTCAATAAATGCTTGAATGTTTTGCAATGATGTAAGGGCTATATTATCCAAAGCTTCACGAGTAAAAAACGCTTGATGTGAAGTCAAAATCACATTATTGAATGAAAGAAGCCTAGCAAGTATATCGTCATTTAGAATTTTATCTGAGGTATCTTTATAAAAATAATCAGCCTCTTCTTCATACACATCTAATCCTGCCGAGCCAATCTCCTTGTTTTTCAGTCCCTCAATCAATGCTTCTGTATTAATAAGTTGACCTCTACCTGTATTGATTATCATCACTCCAGGCTTCATCAACTCAATAGAATGTTTATCAATCATATAACGAGTTTGATCAGTTAACGGACAATGCAACGAAATAATATCAGATTGATGATATAATTCCTCAAGGGTAACATAGCTTATCTGCTCCTTAGCAGCAAAAGATTGATCAGGATAAAGATCATAAGCTATAATTTTCATGCCAAAACCTTTTAATATATGTATTAGCACCTTTGCTATTTTACCAGTACCAATGATCCCTATCGTCTTATCATACATATCAAAACCCAATAACCCATGCAAAGCAAAATTGGCATCACGTGTACGCCAATATGCACGATGAATTTTCCGGTTTAATGACAACATCAATGCGATAGCATACTCTGCTACGGCATGAGGTGAATAAGCTGGAACACGCACGACCTTTATATTAAATTTACGAGCAGCATCCAAATCCACATTATTAAATCCCGCACATCGTAATGCAATCAATTTGACTCCACTTTTTGCCAACCCCTCTATTGTACTTGCATCTGCAATATCATTTACAAAAATACATACAATATCTGATCCTTGAGCCAATGGCACATTTTTGCAATTCAATTGACTGCGATGGTAAATGATGTCTAGCCCATATTGTTTATTAATACGGTCAAAAGATTCTTTGTCATAAGGCTGTATTCCGAAAAAGGTAATTTTCATTTTATTTCATTTTAAATTATAGATATCTCTTTATAGTAAACATTATAAGGCCTATTAAAGTTCACAAATCCACCTTATTTTTTTCCATTACATATTCATTATACTCAAACAATAGGTCTGGCGAAAAACTAAGACGATTATTGTTGGTTTTTGATAAAAAGTAAGTAATAATAATGTGATATTCAAAAAAAATTGTACTTTTGAAACAGTAACCAATAATGTAAAGAAAGAAGATGAAACTTAGCTATTTATTCAATGTCGTTCTAATTAGTTTAGTATTTGTTCCAAGTAATGCCCAAAATAAGGCAACGGCTCACAAAAGAACAATAAAAACTACTGCAAGCGGATCGCTATTAGATAATGGTGATCGGCTAATGACTGCTTATAAATGGAATGATGCCGTAAATGCCTATAAAAAATATATCAGCCAATTAGTACGCGAGAAAACTCCTACTGAAACAACTCAAAGCAAATTGGAACAAGCACAAATGGGGGCGAAAATGATCAATGGAGTTGAACGAGTGGTAATTATTGATAGTTTGGTAGTGGAGAAAGATTCTTTCCTCACAAAATACCAACTAAGTACTGATGCCGGATTACTGACTACTTATGAACAATATTTCAAATCAAATGATAAGAATTATGGGACAGTATACATTAATGAATTAGAAAATAGAATGATTTATAGCAATAACGGCAAGTTATATAATTGCACCAAATTAATTAATAAATGGAGTACACCTCAAATCTTGCCTGCACCATTGAATATCGATGGTCAGAACTATAACTACCCTTTTCTTCAAACGGATGGAACCACATTATCATATGCATCAACAGCTGAATCACTAGGAAAACTAGATATCTTTATCACAAGCAATGATAGTGCTGATACATATTTAAAGCCACAAAATATTGGAATGCCGTTTAATTCACCCGACAATGATTACATGTATACAATTGACGAGACCAACAACCTTGGATGGTTTGCCAGTGACCGCAGACAGCCTGAAAACAAGGTTTGTATATATGTATTCGTTCCAAACAAAACTAAAAAAGTGTATGACCAATCTACAATGGATGCAAAACAGCTGATTCACTTAGCTGAAATTCATGCAATTCGCGAGACTTGGGTGGATAATGATTCTATTGTACAAGCGGCCTTACAACGATTATCAGAAATCAAGAAAGCCAATGATGTAAGTATAAAGCGGACGAAGAAAGAGCACTTATTCATAGTTAACGATAAAATAAGTTACTCAGAAGCAAGCGATTTCAAATCACCTGAAGCTAAAAAACTATACATACATTATGAGCAACTCTACAACCAACAGAAGCAACAAGAAGCGAAATTAGAAGATATGCGTAATACCTACGCGAATACAGAAGCAGAAAAGAGAGAAGCAATGATTCCAGGATTAATGGATTTAGAAAAGCATGTTTCACTGTTAAAGAGACAAGCGAAAGACACAGAGAAATTTGCAAGAAATACTGAAAACATTTATCTAAAAAATAATTAAATGGATATAGTAATAATTATCGGACTGATCGTTTTAGGAATAATACTCTTTGCTTTAGAAGTATTTGTGATTCCGGGAATAAGCATAGCTGGCATAAGTGCCACCATCAGTTTTGCTTTTGCCATTTACTATGCATTTACACATTTTGGAATGACAGTCGGCTTCATCGCATTAGGCGGTTCTGCATTAGGATGTTTGATTATACTCTTTTTTGTGACACACAATAAAATAATTGAGAAAATAGCTTTAAAGAAAGATCTTTCCGGTAATGTTAACAGCTCCAATGAACGGAATATAAGTTCGGGTGACAAAGGAGAAACAGTAACAAGAGTTGCACTTATCGGGATGGCCAAAATAAACGGAAATACAGTAGAAGTAAAAAGTATTGACGGATTCATTAATGAAGGTACACCTATTTTGGTTGACAGAATTGAGGGTGGACGCATTTTAATAAAAAAACAATTATCTAATTCATAAACTACATTTATTATGATTGATTCAATGATGTTTACTATCATCTTAATAGTCGGAGGTATTATCTTCCTGACTCTATTTTTCCATTATGTACCGTTCTTTTTATGGCTTTCTGCCAAAGTATCAGGAGTGAATGTATCACTTATACAACTGTTCCTGATGAGAATCCGTAATGTACCTCCATATGTAATAGTTCCGGCTATGATTGAGGCGCACAAAGCAGGATTAAGAGATATCACTCGTGATGAACTGGAAGCTCATTATCTTGCCGGCGGTCATGTGGAGAAAGTTGTCCATGCCTTAGTGTCAGCCAACAAAGCTGATATAGAACTTACTTTTCAAATGGCTACAGCTATTGATCTTGCTGGCCGTGATGTATTTGAAGCAGTGCAAATGTCTGTTAATCCCAAAGTAATAGATACCCCTCCTGTATATGCTGTAGCTAAAAATGGTATCCAATTGATCACCAAAGCCCGAGTTACTGTTCGTGCCAATATTAAACAATTAGTAGGCGGTGCAGGTGAAGATACTATATTAGCACGCGTTGGAGAAGGCATCGTAGCTTCTATCGGTATGTCTGACAGTCATGCAGATGTGCTTGAAAAACCAGATAGCATATCAAAAGTAGTATTACAAAAAGGATTGGATGCCGGTACAGCCTTTGAAATTTTATCAATTGACATCGCAGATATAGATATTGGTAAGAATATCGGTGCAGAACTACAAATAGATCAAGCAAATGCTGACAAAAATATTGCTCAGGCCAAAGCCGAAGAACGTAGAGCAATGGCCGTGGCAAACGAACAAGAAATGAAAGCCAAAGCTCAAGAAGCAAGAGCGAAAGTAATTGAAGCCGAAGCAGAAGTACCTCGCGCGATGGCTGAAGCTTTCCGTAAAGGAAATTTAGGAATAATGGATTACTGTAAAATTAAAAATATTGAAGCTGATACTACAATGAGGGAAACAATAGCTAAACCCGGTATACCTTCATCTACAGGAAAGTCAGAAATAAAATAATTATTTATGAAGAAATATTTTGAATCTTCCGAGCTAATCATCAATGATGATGGCTCGGTTTTTCACTTACATGTAAAGCCCGAACAATTAGCACATAAAATAATTCTTGTAGGTGATCCCGGACGTGTTTCACTTATTGCTTCGCATTTCGAATCAATCGAATGTGATGTATCGTCACGTGAATTCCACACCATTACAGGCGTATATCAAGGCAAACGGCTAACAGTGTTGTCAACCGGCATCGGCTGTGACAATATAGACATTGTGATAAATGAGCTTGATGCGCTGGTGAACATTAATTTCAAAACACGTGAACTAAAATCCGAAATCACTCATTTGGAATTAGTACGCCTTGGTACTTGCGGTGGATTACAACCCAATACCCCTTGCGGAACCTATGTAGTAAGCCGTAAATCTATAGGATTTGATGGGTTGCTCAATTTCTATGCAGGTCGCAACGATGTATGTGATTTGCCTTTTGAAGAAGCTTTCAAAAAACATATGCATTGGAATTCATTACTATGTGCTCCTTATGTAATAGATAATGATTCAACGTTAATTGAAAGAATCAACAGGGGTGATATGGTAAATGGAGTGACAATTTCATGTGGAGGATTCTTCGGTCCACAAGGACGTGAGTTACGTCTACCCTTGGCTGATCCTGATCAAAATACAAAAGTTGAAAGTTTCGAATATAATGGATACAAAATCACTAATTTCGAAATGGAAAGCTCCGCTTTGGCCGGACTATCAAAACTAATGGGACATCATGCCATGACAGTATGCATGGTCATTGCCAACCGTCTTGAAAAAAATGCCAATGCCGATTATAAAAATACAATAGACGGCTTAATAAATAGAGTCATTGATAGAATTTGACACCCCATTCTGCCATTACGTCAGTTCACCTTTCGTAAGTTGATATATATAAAGAGGCATGTTATATTTTGGCACAGCCTTTGCTTAAATGTTTTGGACAATGATCCATTGCAAATAATGTGATCAAAGACAAAACAAGAATAATAAATATAACAGATATAATAATTATGGGAAAAATAATTGGAATTGACTTAGGAACTACAAATTCATGCGTTGCCGTATTTGAAGGTAACGAACCTGTAGTAATTGCAAACAGCGAAGGTAAACGCACAACTCCTTCTGTAGTATCATTTGCAGACGGTGGCGAACGCAAAATCGGAGACCCTGCAAAACGTCAAGCAATCACAAACCCTGAACGTACAGTATTTTCTATCAAACGTTTCATGGGTGAAAATTGCGATCAAGTTGTAAAAGAAATTGCGCGTGTACCCTATAAAGTTGTTAAGGGTGATAACAACATGCCTCGTGTTGATATCGATGGCAAATTATATACACCACAAGAAATCTCAGCAATGGTTCTTCAGAAAATGAAGAAAACTGCTGAGGATTACCTTGGACAAGAGGTAAAAGAAGCTGTGATCACAGTTCCTGCATACTTCAGCGACTCTCAACGCCAAGCAACCAAAGAAGCCGGACAAATTGCCGGACTTGAAGTAAAGCGTATTGTCAACGAGCCAACAGCTGCAGCTTTAGCCTATGGCGTAGACAAGAAAAGCAAAGACATGAAAATTGCAGTCTTTGACCTTGGTGGTGGAACATTCGATATTTCAGTTCTAGACTTCGGTGGAGGTGTCTTTGAGGTTCTTTCAACAAATGGTGATACTCACCTTGGTGGTGATGATTTCGATCAAGTAATCATAGACTGGTTAGCAGACGAATTCATGTCAGATGAGAATGTAAATCTTCGTAAGGACCCAATGGCTTTACAACGCTTGAAAGAAGCAGCTGAAAAAGCTAAAATAGAGTTGTCTTCTACAACCAGTTCTGAAATTAATTTACCTTATATAACTTCTGTAGGTGGTGTGCCTAAGCATTTGGTAAAAACTTTGACACGTGCTAAATTCGAACAATTGGCAGATAAATTAATCCAAGCTTGTGTTGAACCTTGTCGCAAAGCAATGGATGATGCAAAACTAACAAACAGCGATATAGATGAAGTAATCTTAGTAGGTGGTTCATCACGTATCCCTGCCGTTCAGAAATTAGTTGAAGATTTCTTTGGTAAAGCTCCCTCAAAAGGTGTAAACCCTGATGAAGTTGTAGCTGTTGGTGCTGCTATCCAAGGTGCTGTTTTGACAGATGAGATTAAAGGTGTAGTATTACTGGATGTCACTCCATTATCAATGGGTATTGAAACAATGGGTGGTGTAATGACCAAATTAATTGATTCCAACACAACTATACCTTGCAAAAAGAGTGAAACATTCTCTACAGCGGCCGATAACCAGACAGAAGTAACGATTCATGTATTACAAGGTGAACGTCCAATGGCTACTCAAAATAAATCAATTGGTCAGTTCAACTTAACAGGTCTTGCTCCTGCACGACGTGGTATTCCACAAATTGAGGTAACATTTGATATTGACGCCAACGGTATATTGAACGTTTCAGCAAAAGACAAAGCTACAGGAAAAGAACAAAAGATTCGTATAGAAGCTTCCTCTGGTTTGAGCAAAGAAGAAATCGAAAAGATGAAAGCAGAAGCTCAAGCAAACGAAGATGTTGATAAAAAAGAACGTGAGAAAGTTGATAAGCTTAATCAGGCTGACAGCATGATCTTCACAACTGAAAGTCAATTAAAAGAAAATGCTGATAAGATCCCTGCCGATAAGAAAGCTCCGATCGAAACAGCATTAGAGAAATTAAAAGCTGCTCACAAGTCTCAAGATTTAGCTGCTATTGATGCAGCAATGGCTGAAATCAATGCAGCATGGCAAACTGCCAGTGCTGAAATGTATAGCCAAAGTGGCGCACAAGCTGGCGCAGCAGGTGCAGATGCAAACAGTGCAGGACAACAACAAGGCGGTCCTCAAAATGGAGCTGGAAACGAGAATCAATCCGATTCTAAAGGCGACAATGTACAAGATGCAGATTTTGAAGAAGTAAAATAATTATCGATAAACAACGATAAGAAAATCATAATAAAATCCGTGTAATCAATAAGTTACACGGATTTATTTTTTTTGTTAAACTTTGTATTTCTATCTATTCATTGCTATTTTTGGCTTATTTTTGAACCATATTTGTACCGCGACAAAAAAGTCGATAATGTACAACAAAAATATATATCGTTAATCTTGAACAAATAATAATTCAGTATGCCAGCTGCAAAATTTGAAATAAGCAGGAAATGCAAAATCTGTGGAGAATCCTTCACAGCCAAGACCATTGAGTCATGGTATTGCTCTCCTCGATGTTCGAAGATTGCATATAAACGTCGTAAAGACGAAGAGGCAAGACAGAAGAAATTGGATGAGGTCGTTAAGAAGATACCTGCAACAAGAGACTACATAAAGATTTCTGAGGCTTATGCCATGTTCGGTATAAGTAAAGATACCATATACAGACTTATTCGTAAAGGCTGCATTCCTACTATTAACGCTGGAGAGAAGCTAACAATAGTAAGCAAATCGGAACTCATGAAGATGTTCCCACTACGCAAGAAGCCACTGAAGGGGAAAAAAACAGAAATCAAATTGTATAGCCTTGAGCCAAAGGACTGTTATACGATTGGTGAGATCTGTCAGAAATATCACATGGATGACAGTACTGTTTTCTTGCACATCCGTAAGTATTCTATCCCGACTCGCCAAATAGGAAACTATGTGTACGTTCCTAAGAAGGAGATAGATAAACTATATAAATAATTTACGCGCATGAAGAAGTCATTTCTAAATACTCGTGTATCCGTAAAACTACGAAAGTCGGAGTTTCGTGATGAATGGTATATTTATCTCGAATCATATCCAGTAAAAGTTAGTGGAAAAGAAAAGCAACAAAGAGTAAGAGAGTATATAAATCGGACTATCACTACCCCAATATGGGACAAGAAACGTACAGCAAGGACTACTTCAGACGGGAATGTTTCATACAAACCAAAACGTGATTTGAACGGTATTATCCTCTGCAAGTCCGAATTAGACAAAGAGGCTTGTATCTATGCCGATAAGATTAGAAGTATAAGACAAAATGAAAACGATACAGCTGACCTATATTCTGATGCAGACTCAGCAATGGCGGAGCAGAATGAAAAATATCAGTGCGATTTCATTACTTATTTCAAACAAGAGGCAAACAACCGCCATCAGCATAGTTCCGATTCCATCTACAATACATGGTTCCGAGTTTACGACTTGCTGAAAGAATTCAGCAACAATCAACCCATACAGTTTGCCTATATCAATATCCAACTCATTGAGAGATTTAAACAGTTCCTATTAGCAGCACCCCTAGGCGGAGGAAAGAAAGGCACAATCTCAAAGAATACAGCTTTGTCGTACTTTGGTGTTTTCAAAGCTGCATTGAAACAGTCATTTATTGATGGTTATCTCACGACCGACATTGCAGCAAAGGTAAAAGGCATACAAGGACAGGAAAGCAGACGTGAACATCTGACACAAGAAGAATTGAACCAATTAGCAGCAACTCCATGTAGCAACCCAACAATAAAGAAAGCTGCTCTATTCTCCTCATTGACAGGATTACGACATTGCGACATAAAAAAAATGACATGGAAGGAGATTGTCAAGGAGGGAGACCACTATCGTATCAACTTCACCCAGCAAAAGACAAAGGGGGTGGAATATATGCCGATATCTGAGCAGGCATACGATTTATGTGGCGAACCTGGTCATCCCGATAAGTTAATTTTCGGTGGTCTGCCCGACCCTTCTTGGATTTCAAAACCTTTAGCTAAATGGATAGAAGCAGCAGGTATTACCAAGCATATAACGTTCCACTGCTTCAGGCATACATACGCCACCCTTCAACTGAGCAACGGGACCGACCTCTTTACCGTCAGTAAAATGTTAGGTCACACCAATGTGCGTACCACCCAAATCTATGCAAAGGTAGTAGATGAGAAAAAAGAGAAAGCCGCTGATACAATCAGATTGAATTTGGACTTTACAAAGTAATAGACAACCGGCAAATAAATATGAACTATCAAGAATATTATTCATCTAAAGAATACATCAAAAATTCAGATTCCGTCACCAAAGAAGCTTTTGATATTATCTCTACTATGTATGAGACACACTGGGGACGAAAAGACAATAAAGGCTGTCTAACAGAAGGACAATTCCCCATTGTGTATGCCTTTAATTTGGCAGAGAACCTGAGAAGATGCATCTTTGCTTCCAATGATTATAAAAAAGCCATCAAAAAAGAAACTGATGAATTGTGGCATCTGTCAACGAAGAAAAAGAGTCATGAAGTTGAATGGGTATTCCAACGAAACACAATATTGGGTATCCTCTATTATCGTTTAGCATTTCATGAGGGGATTGGCCAGGAAGTATTGGATTGTATAGAGCAATCCGCTTTAAAAGTAAAGCTGCCTATAATCCATTCACATGTCAAAAATCCAAACGGTATGCTATTTTTCAATGTCTTCAAGGATGCTGTTCGCAAAAAGTCGGAAAAACAAAAGGAACAAAAAACAGAAGAAATTCGACATAAAAAAAATTTAGCGACTACTAATGGAATACAAGCCCCTAGTCCAAATGCGGCTCTTGCCCAAGAATTATTCATCAAAACATTTCGAGAAGGACTGGATATGGAGAAAATCAGCAATGATCTCGAAATGTTATTAGAAAAGAAACAACCTTCTGGAAAAACATTATTCTCTCAACAGCGACACTGGTATATTGTTTACCAATGGTTCAAGGAAATTAAATTCTTTACCAAAGAACGAGCAGGAAAAGATTTCAGAGAATGGACTATTGCCATGTATGGAAAACGGGGCAAGTCTTCTGAGTATGACTTCAGCGAAGCAAAGAAAATTTTCAAGGGAGAACCATCTTCTTGGAAGCTCAGAACAAAATACAAAGATTATACAGATATCAGAGACTATTTATCTAAAGCTTTCAATAAAGAGAAGCGTAATATCTACGTAATTGATGGTAGGTTCATCGACTGGAAACTAAAAACAAAAGCATAAAGTATAAGAATACGGCTAATCAATATGGATTAGCAATACGGCTTAATGAAAAATTCAAGGCTCCAATACGGCTTACCGTTTATTGAAGCCTTTTTTGCATGATTTCTATTGATTTCTTGAGATAATTTTGCCGTTGCCTTCAAGCAAAAGGCGGCAACTTTCATAGTGATTGCTGTCAACCCCCTATTATCACAATATGGCAGAAAACAATTTACCCTTCGATGCTATGCCGAGAATGCTCGCTGACATCGCACAAAAACTGGAGTCTATAGAATGTAAAGTTAACAACCTCTACACTCCTCAAAAAGAGGAAGGTGACATCTGGTTAAATCTAAAAGATCTGTGCCAATATCTTCCAAATCATCCTGCGGAACAGACCGTCTATGGCTGGACAAGTACGAACTTCATTCCGTACCACAAAAAGGGAAAAAGTATCGTATTTTTGAAGTCTGAGATTGACGATTGGCTGCGTAACGGAAAGAAAAAATCATTCATGGATATAGAGCGCGAGGCAAAAGCGTTCGTGCAAAGAAATAAATCCATATAATGGCACATATATGAAAGAGGCTACAAGTATCATACTCCATCTCGACAGCTTTGTCGCAGTAGGCTGCCTAACCGACGTACAGGCTGGCATACTCTTCAAAGGCATACTACAATATGCCAATACTGAAGAGCGACTAGAAACAACAGACACGGGACTGTTGGCACTGTTCTCTATGTTCCAAACACAGATAGACCGTGATGGGAAGAAATATGAGCAGAAATGCGAAAAAAACCGTGCGAACGCAAACAAACGCTATGCAAAGACCAACGAGACATTGCCACAGGATGCAGACGCATCCGATGGCATCCCATCATATCCGAACGCATCCCTAAGTAATAGTAAGAGTAAAAGTAAAATTAATGATGATAAAGCTGACGCTATTATCATCAAGGGAGAGTTAGAGATGATTTATCCTTTTGAGGTCGTGTGGGAGATGTATGGGAAAAACTTAGGGAAAGAAGAAACATTGAAAGCGATGTGGAATGCGCTAACGGAAAAGGATCGAGCCGACATCTTCGCGTATGTGCCAGGATATGTCGCATCGACGCCCGAAGTAAGATATCGCAAGAATTTTGAGAATTTTCTTTCCCAAAGATATTGGGAATGTCATCCATTAACCTCCAAAAATTATGGAATCAATCAGTCAGGTAATAGCGAAAATGAAAGCAGGAAGCAAGCAGTCTATAATAATGCAGCAGAACTCATTGCAGAATTTAGCCAAGCAGGAGAACAATCTACAGATTGCACAGCAAGTGCAGAACCTGATACGTCAGTACCAAACGTTCGATAATTTTCTGAAAGAGAATAATCCGTCGAAACAATTAGAAGTCTGTCGAAAGTCAGACCTATGCTTCTTTGGTTCCTCGCCCACGCTGACTATACTGGATGCAACTTATGGGAAGTTGAAGTCGGAAATATGGCTGACACCGCAAATTATAGATGTTAGCCTAAATTGCGGTCTAAAAGAAGATGCGTCAAAAGATCAAATCCGCACAATGGCAATTGGCATTTCCACAATGTATCAGTGGCTGAAGGTCGATGAACTAATGCTATTCTTCTTTAGATTCAAATTAGGTATATACGAGCGTTTCTATAGTCGTTTCGACACACAGACAATGATGGAAAGCTTTCGTCCTTTTCTCGCTGAGCGAGGTAGGGCATTTGAAGTACGAAAGCAACAAATAAGGGAAATCCAAGAAATAGAAGACCGTAAAAGTGCCATCACTTACGAAGAGTATTGCCAAAGGCACAATGACGGCAGTCATTAAGGAAGCAAGTTTATGTTTTGAGTTTCTCAAAACCCATTGCTCCCTTAAGAAAGGCAGAAAATCCCGTTGGTCTCATTTTTAATTTTATGATAGAACAATGAATTATAACAGAAATAAAGGCGGTCGCCCAAAACTGGGAGCCACCGAGAAAAAGAAATATACTTTGCCGCCCGTAAGACTGTCTACAAAGGACTATTTTACAGTAAAGGCACGGGCGAAACAAGCTGGCGTTTCACTCACGGAGTTTCAACGCCAATGCATACTTATGGGACAAGTTATAGAGCGAATAAATACTGCTCACCTTAACTTTTACCATCAGTTGGCTGGCATCGGCAACAATCAGAACCAACTTGCACACCAAGCCAATATCTACGGCTATAAGCATGATGCCAGACTCTATCACGACAATGTCACACAAGTAAGTAATCTCATCAAATCAATCCTCTATGATGGCAAAGATAACAAAAGGAAGTGACCACGGTGGGGTTGTACGCTATGTGATGCAGGAAAAGAAGAATGCAGAACTCATAGACTCGAAAGACGCACTTACCACTAGCAAGCAGTCTATCATCGACTCATTCCGTTTGCAATGCCTGTTGAATCCTAAAGTCTCAGTTGTAGTAGGACATATCTCACTCAACTTTTCAGCAGAAGATACAGACAGCATTACCAATGAATTTATGAGACATATTGCCCAGGAGTATATGCATCGAATGAATATTCAGAATACACAATACATTCTTGTACGTCATTACGACCGCGAGCATCCTCACTGCCATTTGGTATTCAATCGTATCGACAACAACGGGAAAGTCATCACAGACAAAAATGACCGTCTACGCAGTACGAAAATTTGCAGAGAACTGACAGAGGAGTATGGGCTTCATATAGCTACTGGTAAAGAACACGTAAAGCGTGAACGGCTAAAGGAGCCAGATGCTACGAGATATCGTATCTATGATATACTGATAGAGGCAGTTCCTAAGTGTAAAGACTGGAATGAACTTAGATCTGCATTGGCGAGAAAGTGTATCAGTGTGTCGTTCACTTATCGAGGCTCGACAACTGACATTCAGGGAATAGTGTTCAATATGAACGGTTTCCGTTTCAATGGTTCCAAAATAGACCGACGGTTCAGTTATTCAAAAATATCTGGTACTCTTCGACAGAATCAGCGGCAGATTAGCAATGGTATGAAAGAGAACATATCTTCATCCAACAGACCACAGTCTTCATCGAGGGCATACGAGCATAAGCAGTCACATTCGTCTGTATTCGACGGAACAGCGTTTGAAAATAAGAGAAATTCTTCGCATAAAGCGGTAGGAACTGGCACCATATCATCTCCTCTATCTGGCGTAGCATCTATAGTTCTGTCTGCTGGGAGTAGTATCGTGTCTAGAATCGGCCACACAATGATGGCAGCATCAGCGACTCCCAACACCTCCCCTGCAGGAGGCTGTGGAGGTTCATCGCCAGATGATTTGTCAGATGATGAGTATATAGACGAATATGGTGTTCTCCGTAAGAAAAAGCGTGGCTTGCACCGATAGTATAAACCTATAAAAAAAATAATATGGATAATATCAATTCTACAGAAATGATGCTTGCCGAAATCATCGAAAATGCGAACGGGCAGAGCAAGCAGATTACCAAAATGAATACGGCAATGGAACAAATAGCAAGTGACTTGAATCAACTAATCATTACCAACGGTTCCCAAGCAATACAACAAGAGACGCAAAGTGTGATCACGTTAAAAGATCACGAAGACAAGATGAAATCCTTCAAAAAAGATATGCAGACATTATATAACCAATATCTGTCTATCCAAGCGAGATACAGAGTGTTGCAAGAGACCAAACGATATTGGTCCACGCAGCAATGGGCAAAACATTTCTTCCGTTGGCTGTTCGTTAAGCGTCATCTTTGGATATGGCTTATCTATGCATTCTATAACGGCATTTTACTATTCACACTGTATACCTATTCTCAGCAGAAGGTAGAGATTGATAGCTATCGAGAAGAGGAAATAAAGTATCGCTATCTCAAAGCCTTAGGAGTAGCCCCCAATGTAATGCAGACTCTTGATGACGCTTTTACAAATGAAGATACACGTACAATCCGAGCCATCTATGCTACAGTTGATAATTATGAGAAAGCATTAAAACAGAAGTCGGACAGCATCGTCAGAGTAGAACAGAAAAAGATTGAACTACTAAAGTAAATTCTACCAATCGAACTAACAGAATAGTAAATAACATGGTGATGAGCTTTCTTTTTCAGGTGATCCTTAATACGTTGTTGTTTATATGCTTTTTATTTTTTGACATTTTCCCAAAGTTTTTCTATATCTATTGTCTCATTTTGAGGTTTAAATTTATCTTCTATCCTATCAATCTGTACTACAAGTGGCATTTCTGCCAATTGACCTGCTATTACACAGACACCAGTTGATAGTATGGGTAGCGACTCTACTGAAACTTTATCTAAATAAGAGATCGTATTGTTCACCTGTTCTATATCCTTTTCATTAACAAGCCTATGGATAAAATAATTATGAAGCTGTGAAATGATAGTAGACGATATATCAGATGGGCGTTGACTAGCAATCGTCATAAATACGCCAAACTTACGCCCTTCTTTAATTATTTCCTCAAATACCTCCAAACGATAATCTTTCCATTCTTCACTTTCGCGAGTTGACTGGTAGGAGAGAATATTATGTGCCTCATCGACAATTATATTGAGGTATTTTGATGCTTTACCCACCTGTTTGTGTTCATTGTAGAGTTTATTCGTTAGAAGCAGAGGTATACGTTTCTTTGTATCTGTATTGACATCGCTTAAATCAATAACCACTATATTAGAACCGTCCCAAAATGCATCTATGTTGCTTGCAGTATTAAAAACTCTTGTTATATCCTTTTCAGACTGACGTAATTTGTTTATGGCTGGTGCAATATGCTCATTCATTGCCCTATTTGTTAGCACATCATATATCAAACGCATATACATTACGCATATGAAATTTTGAATAAAATTGTCTGTAAAATGAAAAGACTCCACTTGTTTGTATATTCTTCGAGTTGGTATCATTTGTGGTCTTTCCTGTAAATTAATAAAGTTGTTACTATTGTAGTAATAATAACAACTTTGATTGTTATGGAATGAAAAATCCGATCTTAATCCTACACTAACTCCGTGAACATCATATATAGGAGGCAGGATATCTTCAACATAATCGATCAATTGGTCGGCCTTAACCTTATCAGACATCATTAATATTTCAGTTATCTGCTGGCGGAGGAAATTTTTAAATTTTCCTTCATCCTTATCTATATTTTTATAAAGGTTTATACAACGTGAAAGGAATGGTCGTTGAGTTTTCTCTGTAGCATTTGCAAATATGCTCAACAAGTTTACATCAAGCAAGTCTTCGTCAGCAATGGGTATTTTGTTACCCAAATTATTTCTTGTTGACAACTTATATACCTTTTTGTCTGAAATTATTGCATTCTCCCCAGAATATTCGCCATTGAAATCGAAGAATAGGAATTTTGAATTATCGCTAAATTTTTCATTTCCCGCATAATGAACAAAAAGTTGACGGTATAACTTAGACAACGTATATGATTTACCACTTCCTGTATTACCGAATATTCCTATATGGCTTGAGAATAGTTTCCCAATTCCTAACGATAAAGGTACCAGCGCATCATTTGCCAAATGCCCTATCTGAATAAAATCGTCATTAGGAGAACCAAACGTATGTATCAGTTTAAACTCATCATTGGTGAGCAAATGGCATTCGTTGTCAATCAGTGGCAACTCATTAACACCACGATTAAACTTTTGGCCTTCAATAAATCCTATCAGTTTGACAATGAGCATTCTGTTAATTTCATCCTCTGCAACAAAGAGAGGCTTATCATCCTGTTTTGCTTCAAAAACGAACTCGGACTCAACCTTTCCTATAATAGGCATATAACCTTTCAATACCTTAACATAGCTGCCAACTGATACATTTTTAATTAATGCTCCCTTATAAATGAGGTGGGAGGTGTTTTTGTTACGGTCAACGCGCACCTTGACTTCACGACCATCAACAGAACATACCACTCCAATTTTGAATACGGAGTTATGTATACTTGTTTCTTTGTTATTCATAATTAGCATGAATCATTTTATCCATAAACTCGAATATCTCATTTATGGTTGCCATATCGAAATACTCTATCTTTCCCATTAGTTCTTTATACTCATCATCTTTGTTAGCTCCTTTTAGATCGGCAGGGGTAATAATAGCAATATTGTTGTTCACACATATTGTTCCAATCCCAAGATTTTTCTTGATTGCTGCTTCCTCTGCATCACAAAATACAAATACTATAATTTTCAATGTAGGATTACTTTCAGCAGCACGTCTAGTAAGAGTGGCAATATGTTCATCAGCAAAAGAAAAGCCAATTACGAATAAAATTGAGTTTTCTTTCTCCAAAGCATTGGAGTATATACGCATCAACTCATAAAAATGATAATCCATAACGGTTTCTACAAATTTACGTTTTGTCGGATTAACAATTATCAGTTTCTTATAATTGTTTATAAAATCGTTGTATATTGTGACATCTGTAATTGCAAGCTTTTTAGCATCTTCTATAAGTTTGTTATAAGCTTTTTCCATTATATTGCCATCTGCATCAGTCTCATATGGGTTTATGAATTTGTCATTATCAATCACTTTTAGTGCATTTCCAATATAATAACTCCACAGGATATTATTTTCAATTCGTTTTTCAGATTCCTTCCAATTTATAGAGCCATGTATCTTGAGTAAATTGAACACAGGAATTTCAGACGTATGCTGAAAATGAAGACTTGTTTGGCTCACAGATTTCATAAAATTAGCTTCGTCATACATCGCCTTCACACTGCCTCTGAATCCATCATTCAATTCAAGACCCATGCCACTAGCTGCATCTTCTATCATAAGATCTACGTTTGTTGTAAACAGATTTATCTGCTTGTTGAGAATGCGCGAATATCTTTTATTTAATAAGTTATTCCAAATTATTAAAAATTTCTTGTAATTTCCTTTTGTCGTTAAATAGTCTGGATTTCTATGATCATAAAACTTATTAGGTGCTATTACTTTCTCATAGAAAGCTTTATATATTGAAGCCTCTACAATTTTATACTCATTTTCTGAATGAGTCTTCATATCTTCATAAAGATGAGTCAACCATATCTCTATCGAACCCAATGTTGCTAAATATGGACGTGATATACCAGACCCAATCATGAAATTGATATTGGCTGATTGTATGAGGTATTTGATTTCTTTAATATTCATTTTATACTTATTTATTACAAAATAACTTCCCAATGTCCACCAAAATTAGGACCTATCCGCTTTAATGCTCCTATTTTCTGAAGCTTTTGCAAATTATATTTTATTCCATCTTCTGTTATATTACCAATTGCAGTTGCTAATTCTTTGCGACCTGCTATTGGATGCTTACGCAAGTATTCAATAATTGCGATTTGGACTTCTGACAACTTCTGGGTAGTTCCCTGGGTAGCTGTCTGGGTAGCTGTCTGGGTAGCATCTTCTTCATTCGAAAATACATTTACACAGAATACAGTGAGCTTAGACACATCGAACTCGGCCTTTTTGTTTCCATTATCTCTCAACATATCCTGCACACGTTTCACGCCCTGGTTGAACATGTTTACATACTTCATTTCCTTCATAGCCTCTGCAACAACTGGATTGCGGTAGTCGTTCACGGTTGGAAAGTTCTCTGGACGCGCCTCTCCATAAAGCCCCCCGGCATTCATTATCTCAATATGATCATCAAATTGATATAGGCGAATTGGCATGTTAGACTGATAATCACGATGCATACTCGCATTCATCAACAACTCACGCAATGCCGCATTAGGGTAGTTCACAACCGTCTTTTCCCTGAATAGAGTTACAGGCACAGGTCGTTGAGTGACAATAGCATCTTTCACAAAAGATTCCAATGCTGGTAACATACTATATAGCGGGCCTTGAAAACGTTTCTCGTTCAGCACCTCTCCCCCTTTCTCTTTACCATCAAAACGGACATACTGAACGTATGCTCCAAGCATATAGTAGCGAGGATTTTTGCCAAAGAGTATTAGTGCTGAGTATGTTGGACAGTCATGAGTGCGGTCATAGAGCCGAACAGAAGCTAACTGTTCTTTTATGTTTCGTTTATCCTCTGCCAATATTTCAGGATCTACCACTGATGGCAAATACTTATCCTTGATATAGTCTAACTCTAAATCTCCAATTGCAGCACCGAGGCATGGTGTTGCATCAAACGTTGCCATATATGCAGTACGGCGTTCTGTCAAGATACGCTCTTCTGCTTCACTTGAAATATCTCGCCTTGGTCCAACACGTACAAAGACTCTACCACGATAGCGAACAGGAGGTATCAAAGATGGAGATACTTCCGTGACCAACAAATCTCCTTCAGGAAACTCGAACCTCTCAACGCTCATTACTGGCAAAGGTAAAATATTACCATCAGAGCGAATGCCTGCTATCTTTTTGAGTAGTGCATCGTCCACTTTTAAACCAGATAGGCTTCCATCATCATTAGCACCGATTAATAGATAGCCACACTTTTTGCTGTCTGGCAAATCATTGGCAAAAGCACAAATAGCTTCACTAAACTTATCCATATTTCCTGTAGAGATTGTCTTCTCTACTCGATAAGTCTCTATACTATGTAGCAATTCTAATATTTCGTCCTTCGCTATCATATTGTCGAATATTCAAACCAAATTATACTCATTATTTTATTAAGGTAAGCTATTAACAATAGTTGTCATTTCCTGAATGGATTGTCGGAGCTCTACTTCACTAAACATCTTATTCTTAGTGTTTTCTGGATGATGAATTAAATTGCGTATATAGGTTTGTAATGTGCTAGGCTTGGGGGAGTGAACTATGACTCCAATTTCCCTAATCCAATTTTTCGTTTGAGCAAGCCCTTTACTTACTAGCCACAGTTCAAAATTATTTTCTTTACAATTATTTGCGTCATCTACTATTGCTTTTGCCTGGATGTGTCCATACAGCTCGTTGTGATACTCGATGCTGGGCATATCATAAACACAATAATTTACTTCGTTCAAAGAAGGATATGGTAAATATTTTGTTATTTCGGAAATGATTTCTTTTCTGCCAGATATATTTACGATGATTCTTATATCACTCCAATTTAGTGATTTTACTATGTCTCCACTATGTGTGGTAATAATAACCTGCGCTCCATCATTATTTGCAATTTCCTTCAAGGCTTTAATTAAGATTCTTTGATGCTCATAGTGTTGTGATGTTTCTGGTTCCTCTATAGCATAGATAATACTACTTCTATTTGAAAGCGAAAGTTTACGTTCTGCTTCTGCCCTAAAGAAATTGAGAAGAATCAATCTCTTAACGCCACTACCTCTTTTGTTTATTGGTATATCAGCATCTCCTGTAATAGATATATTCTTGAATACATCATTCCACTTTAAAGAAGCAATATCAGGCAGTTTCGGATGTAAAGAGTTGGCTAAATCAGGATTCATTTCACGAAGTTTATCTAACGTTTTATCGGAAACTTCTTGTAAGGTGTTTTTTACCCTTTCTGCAATTTCATTTAATTCCCTAGTAATATCACTTCCTTGTAGAATTTGCTTAACAGCTTCCTTTAATGGCTCTTGTACTTCACCGTCGCTATCACTATTTTTTCGATCTGACTGGAATAATGAATAATTTGGAATATATAATTGAAGCTTTTCCCATATACTTTTAATGTCTCCATCTTTTGAAGAAACATCCAATTCAACTTCTTGTAAATTCAAAGAATCAGAAAAATGAGCCCAAATAGCGGTCCTCATTAGAGTATTCTTACGATTATCTTCACACTCAAGACTTAGATCATTCATCATTTTCTGAAGATCTGCTTGCTTCTTTGACAACAATTTAGAGCAAATATCATTTGTTGGATGATTTGCCCTAATCTTTACAGTCATACCTGATGATGTAATTGATCTATATTCCTTTATAATCTCCAAATCGCCATCTGTATTCAATAAATATTCTCGTTGAAGTGTCGTACTGCATGTATCATCCAAAATTATTTCTGAGGGTATATCTGTGAACACAACAGATATGTGAATATTATGATCATCTACTGGAGCATTAATACTAAAGTCATCACTATCCAATTTTACAACGCCTTTGCTATCATTAAAGAATATATCAAGAGCCTCCAATATAGTAGATTTGCCAATGTCGTTTTTACCGACAAAGGCTGTTAAACCATTAAATGAGATTATTGTCTCATCTTTATATCCACGAAAATTCTTTAGTTTTATTTTATTTATTTTCATATTGTATGTTTTTTAGTATATTAAATCTTCAATAATTGTCTTTACAGCCATGCTGTTAATCTGTGGGTGAAAATATATGTCATAACCACTTGCACGCATTTCATTGAAAAATTCTTTTGCACAGTTTATCTTTGATTGCTCGTCTTCCGAAAAATCAGCCTTTCCATCATAACCTTTTGTCTCTATTATAACATTCAGTTCCTTAGTGCCGTCCTTTTTCTTTACCACATACATGAAGTCTGGGCTATAGTTGGACGATGCAACAGTAGGAATACAGATACTGGAGGATGGTATCTTACCATATACTATGATTTCATCCACATCACTCTTCATAATGTTTTCTCTTTCCAAATCAGAATCATACACAAGTGCATCATAAAGGTATTTCTTGGAAAGGAGTACATTTTCGCCGTCACGTTTTCTTCCGATGAAAGCCTGTGCCACTTCATCCTTCACGCTTCCGTCATTATTGGTTAGTTTTGTTTCTTTCTGAGAATATTTTGCCTGTTTGTATCTTATCTTTCCTTGAAGTTCTTTTGTCTTCCAATCATCGACAGCACTGATCAGACGGGTCAAAGAGTTTTCGTTGAACATTTCATTTGTTATGTTAACCCCTTCATTTACGGCTTTACATATAGATTGATGCAAAATATTGATGGGAAGGGATGTGTGACGGGATGCCCGTTTGAGAAAATCATTATAAGCGAGATGCCTGCTTTGCATGATTAATTGCGTTGCAGCAGCTTCTCCACTTTTTGCAATATGGTTTTCTATAACAAGCACATTCCTATCTGTGTTAACAACCTGTAGGGCAAATACATTTTCATCCTTTATCATTACAGGAAGTGCATCTGCAAGTGAATGGTCTATTTCTTTTTCAAAATACAAGACATACTTACTGTTGAGTTTTCCCCACAGTTCTTTCAATTCTTCAAAACGAGCCTTTCTGATGCCTACAGTATTTTTACGTTCACTGTTTCTATTATTTATGCGACTTATATCTACCCCCCTGTTGTTATTGAATTCTGGATAATTTTTCAATAAATCATCAAACCTATCAGTTTTAATATTCTTGTCAATATCAATATACTCTTTGGTAAGAAGTTCTATGAATAATGTATTCAGATCAACATTTCTTGCCGAAGCAACTCTAACTATATCATCAAAAGTAATCTCAAGTGGGTTGATATTGTCTCTTACAATATCACGATTAATTTCCGAAACGAGTTTTGTTGCAAAGTCCTTTTCTGTGAAATCAACTATATAGTTTAGCATGAAAGTTTTGTCAACAATGCGATTACCGGCCTCATCTACAGGCAGACGCAACCCACGTCCCACTTCCTGCAACTTGCTTATCTCAGAACCACTGGAACGGAGTTTACAAATAGTGAACACGTTAGGGTTATCCCAACCTTCCTTTAACGTCCATTTTGAAAATAAGAAACGTCGCACATTTGGCTTACTCTCACTATTAATGAAACTTAATAGTTCTTTTTTCCCATGCAGAATATCCTTCACCTCTTGTGCAATGGCTTCGTCACTGTCTTGATTGTCTTGTGAGAAATAAGCTGCACAAGAACTCTCAAGATTGTCCAGTGTCGCTTGCAGATAAGCCCTATATTCTGTGCTGTTATTCTTCTGAAGTTCTTTTTCCACTCTTTCTTTCAATAAATCAATGAACCTATTGTGCAGCCATCCGTCATTATTCTTTTCAGGTCCTCTATAGCTTTCGATGTTATCAATAAAGAAGAGTGCAAGTGTCTTAATGCGTGCTGGGGTTCTTTCAAAGTTATCACGTTCTGTTTCAAAATGACGCTTCAAAGCCAAGGCTATCATACCTTCCTGATATGAAGCTGAATACTGATCTGGGAAAAATTCCTCACCTACAAACTTCTCCTGCCCGTTACTCAATATAATGCTCTTGGTTGTAATACCGTCAATGCTTACGCCGTCAAGATCAGAATCTATCTGACCAAGGCTGTCACCTGCATGAAGTTCAAAATGACTTGTTCCTGAAGAGGTGACATATTGGAGGTTTACAGAATCCTTACTGTTGATTCTCGTAATCTTAACTTTCTTGTCAGCATACTGTCCTCCAGGCACTCCAAGATGTTCTTTGGTTACCCCCTTAATCAGCGTCTTCTCAAAAGCGTCACAGGCATCCAAATCATAGACCAGATTAACATAGTCTTTTTCTATCCGTTTATTTTTTCCTTTTCCTATTATATATTCCGGGAAGGTTGCACCATAACGTAAAACAAGTTGAGGGCAAAAACTTTTAACAAGAGTAGTATACGATTTGCTATCCCTCTCCATACGATGCGGCTCATCAATAATCAGCACAGGGTGCGTATCCTTAATAGCGTCAATTGGACGATAAAACTCACCAACCATCTGATCATAGTCTTCGCGTGTAAGTAGCTTACCGTTGGTAATCAACTGAGTATTCAACAACAACACATATATTTTATTATGTTCGTGCTGATTACCATAAAAGAATCTGCCCACTGCTGTAGGAAAATTTAATCTACCTTTCTTCTTTTGCCTTTGTGGTTCCAACAAGCAAAGTTCTATTTGGGCATGATAACCACACACATCACTGAAATGGCGATGCACATACGAATCATCAAGAAAGGAACTTGCACCAGCCTTTATGGGTAAAGTAGGAACAGCCACTATGAACTTATTAAATCCACAGCGTTTGTGCAATTCATAAATAGTCCTCGTATAGACATAAGTCTTGCCGGTACCTGTTTCCATTTTTACATCCATCATTTGATACTTCGGCATATCCTTCGCCTTTGTCAGATAAGTGTTGGGATTAGATACATAACTCCACATCTTTGTCGGGATTCCATCTTCTTTCCATGCCTCAGTGATTGATTCACTGTTGAGTGCTCCTTCCAATGTAGGATTACGATGACTTGCAGAAGGTGAAGAGAGGCCAGAAGTCTCAACTATATGAGCCACATTCATGACAGGTTGTAGCTGATGTTCAAGATTATCTTGTAATATTAGTTCCATATTCGGTTATACTACTGACGATTAATATCTTACATCCAAGTTCACTTTCAGCCTCTTATTGCCATCTTTCAATGTACGAAGATTGGTTTCGAGCATCACACGACAGGTTGCTCCGAAACTATAGTTGAAAAGCACGATATTTTGTGGAGAAAATAGTTCTCCATTATATTTGTCCATCAATGCTACCATGCTGTCAGAAGTAAATGTATCATCGCTGTCAATCAAATACAAGTGGTTATTCTTATGGTAAGCCTTATATCCGGCAAGGTCAATCTCCTCGGCTTCTGCTGTCAGTCCATAGCCGTCAGCTAAAAGCCATGTGCATAGAATGGTGTCCTCACCGAAATCATTGGCAGTACTATCATCACCGAATGCTTTTGTCGGGTCAAACGTCTCCATTTTGTCCAGCGTATTTTGTTTTGGTTCTTCGAGTATGTAATGACGAAAACCGAGGTCTCCAGCAAAAAGGGGATTCTCATCATGAATTTTCTTAGCAGCACGTTTGATACGCTCAAAACCTACATAATCAGAAGTTGTTGGGTGATTTAAATCTGTCAGCCACTTTATTGTATCTTGTATTTGTCTTTTCTTTGAGGTATCGCAGGAAACTAATCTTTCCTTAAGTTCAAATGGTAATTGAACCAAAATGAATTTGCAGTTTTTATCTGATGCGTTTATCTGAAATACAGAATCAGCTGTTGTTGCACTACCACCAAAAAAATCCATTACTATACAATCTTCTGCACTTGCAAAATCAAGTATCATATCAATATACTTGCTTGGTTTTGGATAGTCTGCATATTCACCACCCAAAAGAGCTTTTAATTCTTGTGTGCCATTTTGATTATTAATAACTTTTTCTATCCAAATAGTCTTACGTTTTCTACTTCTTTCTTCACCATTTGTTTCTAAATAGTCTTTTATATCTATATCAAATTCGCTTCTTTTTGAAACGAACCTTGAAACAAGACGACTAATCTCATTAGAACATTTGTCTTTACCCCACATCCAACGCCCTTCACGTCCATCTGATTTCTGCGGAATCACGCAAGACCATCCATCATGCTCTTCTAAAGAAACTTCAGAAGTATCCGGATTAACATATATTGGGAAAAACATATCAGGACGATCGGCTCGAAGAGAAGCAACACCCCTCTGCCTTAGCCCTAAAAGACGGTATTTTTTTCCGTCACCATCATCATATCTATATTCTGCTTTTTGGTTTTCTGTCAACTCCATACCTTTTATTTTAGCAAACGATTTGTCTTTTGCATAACAAAGAAGATAATCATGTACTGTAGCCATAAAAGTATCTGATTGTCTGCCACGTGGATTAGATTGTACAATGACTTGCGCTACAATATTCTCCTCTCCAAACAATTCATCGCACAAACATTTCAAATTAGCCTGCTCATTATCATCAATAGATATAAAGATAACGCCATCCTTAGTCAGCAAGTCGCGTGCGAAAGAAAGTCGAGGAAGCATAAACGTGAGCCATGCAGCATGACTCGCACTTCCTCGCTTTGTCATAGAGAGAATGCGGTTTGCTCGCTCCACTGTGGTATCTAGGCGTTCAGCCAACTGTTCTGCCGAAAATGAGAACTTGTCATTGTATACAAATCCATCACTACCTGTATTATAAGGTGGGTCGATATAAATAACCTTCACTTGTCCAGCGTATGATTTCACAAGATGTTGAAGGGCATCAAGATTATCACCACTTATATACACGTTTTGGCTATTTTTATTCTCTTCCTTCGCATTATGTTCACGGTCTGGACGAATGACGGTTGTTGTGTCTATATTCGTTAGCATGCGAGCATAGTTCTTTCCAAGAAAACTGAATCCCGATGTTTCATCAGTAATCGTCATACCTCCTGGCAATGCTGCTTTAAAAGCTTCTATGTCAAACATCCCATCTTCTGTAAAGCACTGAGGGAAAAAATCTTTCAGCGCATGTAGCTCGCGGTCACCAGTCTGTGCCTCTTCATTTTTGTTGATTATATCTTTTATCATTATTATTTTCTGAATTTAAATTATTCTTTTAACGTTAGATAAGATTGATATCTACCTGTTAATAATTCTTGAAGAGTAACACCCAAGAGATTTGCTATTTTAAAGAATGTTTCGATGTCTGGTTGTGAAACGTTAGTACACCATTTTGAAACAGTTGAAGGATTAACTTCCAACTGTTCTGATAGCCATTTGCTGGTCTTTTTCTTTTCCACCAGTACTATTTTTAGGCGATTAATATCTTCCATTCGAGTTTTTGAAGTTGTTACTATACAAATATAATGATTTAAAATCAATTTATATCTATTTTTTTCAATAAAAAGTTGAAAAAATTAGTTCTTTTATCATTTTTTTGCGAGTGGCTCACCTAAGCTGCATTTTACTTTTTTGAACAAAACTTTGTTATCTCTTACTTTCTTCAAAAATTTATAGTAATTTTGCTTCATGTATGGGCAGACTATATTAAGGATATTGAATATGAACGAATCTAATATACGAAAACTGCTTATAGATGGCGAACGTGTAACACTAGAGTGCAAGAAGGTACAGGACAGCGTTCTAAATTCCTTGGGGGGGGGGAAATATTCTGCTTTCACCAATATCATATGGCGGAACGATTTTTCTGGACGTAGTTGAAAACATGGCAGAAAAAAACCATGCAAAACAATTCACAATCACTGGCGTGGAGAATGTTGATAAGATTCGCAAAGACTTATGGAATATCATAAACAGCCATGAGAAAGTAAACATAAGCCATGCTTCGCATTATAGGTTATGGAGAAAACATTGGCTCTAGATTTTCTCTTATCCTTAGTACTTGGAATAAGATGCCTTGGCTGAAGCCCGAACTCATTGAACAGTCTGAGCTGATGCAAGTGGAGTTCATTCTACAAATAAAAAATAAGGATGAAAAACCTTTAGTGTCACAGGATACCCAAAAGGATGAGACAAAAGATGAAAAAAAACTCTCTGAACGTAAAGAGGTTATGTTATATTTTGATGCAAAAGACTGATATAATAACAATAAAAAAATGGCCAAAAAAATTCATACAGCTGAAAATCACCATAAAGCGAGAATTAGCGCCCCCCCAAGAAACGGGGCTCTCCCTCGTGAGGGTGAATGCAAAAATGGCCGATGGATAATTAATGAAAAACGATTTAAATAATATATATTGCCAACATAATTCGATTATTCGGCCTAGGTTGTCGGACTATTACGAAGTTCCTTTATTACAGAGCAAAGTTGATTTTGCGATACCATTTATGGACGAAGATATTCCTCTATATGTAGACCCTTTCTTGATGTGGAAATCACCTTCACAGATGGATAATGGACAGCATCTTTCTATCATACAATCTTTCAATAACATTGGTAGAAATTACATTCAGGGGAAGAAAGACGAAGTAATAGATTTGCTTATATATTTGAGTGAATGTGAAGACGTTGGTCTTGGTACATCAAAAACCAGAAAAGGCAGACCAATTAGTAAAGACACTGCGACTGAAATCTTAGAGTTGTTTAAAGCTATACCGCAAATTAATCAATTTGGATTTAGCCATCTAGAGCAGATCCAATTGCTTGTTGATAAGATAGCTAAAGATAGAGTCAGCGATATCTCATGCTCTTTAATGAAATCTTTTTTGATTGACTACACTATCCAAGAGTGCAGCAAATATGATATACCTATGCAGTTGACAAAGATTGCTCTATATGATTATCATATGAATAAAGTTAAGGAAGAAGAACTGAAACTTCCTGTTAATGATGTATCAAAACAGAATATACTATTTGTACCTAAGAGATGGCTTAGAATAACGCCATGGTTGAATTATGATGACTATTTTGAGAATTATCTCATTAAAGATATTGAAAAGGAGTATGACGGCAGCAAAAATCGTATAGAAATCCTGCAATATAATAGGAAAAACTATGGACTGCTTGAAAAGTATATTTCAATAAAGGAACAGGATAAGGATGAGTGCCAGAATGATCCATTATTCTCTAAAATTTCTGTACTATCTGCTAATAGGAAAGTATGCAATATCATAAAACTTCCAACAGGGAAGACTAACAATGCTGATAAGGAATATGAAAGACTTATGGGGCAGGTATTAACATCATTCCTTTATCCACATTTGGACTTTGCAACTGAGCAGAGTAGAATAGATTCTGGTACGCAAATTCGAGACTTAATTTTTTACAACAATACCGATACAGATTTTCTAAATCAAATATACAATGATTATGATTGTCGGCAGATTGTAATAGAATTAAAGAATGTAAAATGTATTGAGCGGGAGCATATCAATCAGTTGAATAGGTATATGTCAAATCAATTTGGTCGTTTTGGTATCCTTTTTACTAGAAACAAACCATCTAAAGAAATGCTTCACAACACAATAGACCTATGGTCAGGCCAACGCAGATGTATCTTAATATTGACAGATGAAGATTTAGAATTGATGCGTTCTGTCAATCAAAACAAACAGCGTCAACCAATTGAAGTTATAAAAAGGAAATTCGTAGAGTTCACAAGGATCTGCCCAAATTAAAATATTATGACAAGAGAAGAAATTGCATTATTTGACAAAGTGTCGGTACAGCTACAAAGCTTTTATGATGAAACGACTGTACTTGTAAAAAAAGATCCCAAAGGTGAAATGAATGAGTTTAAATTAAAACTCATCAATAAGATTTTGGCAAAGGCTAATGACATACTGAAAGAAATGAAGCCATTTGATGACTTCGATGAATTTGATGTTGATTCCTTACCAAATAATGGAGATGTTGCGATAATACTCGGACAGTACATAAACTGTCTTGAAGAACTTAGGAAAGACAATCTACATCTTCATTCGGGATGGTGGTATTGGAATATTGATGGTATAGAGAATATTAATAATAAAGAGATTAGAACTTATATCCCACAAAAATATAAAAAGTAAAGTTATGGCTAAAATAAAATCAATTGTTAATGCTGCCACAGAACAACAAGTACATGCGTATGAAATTGTTAAGCCATTATTGACATCGGCTTACAATGAAATTAAAGAACTTTCGAAAAAGAAACAAGATGAAAATCTTAACGTTAAAAAGGTGAAGATAATAAATCGCCTTCTGGTACGGTCTATGGAATTTCTAAAAGAAGAACCAACATCCGAATTTTTGGAACTTCTTGATGAAGATGATTTGCCTACGAACAGTGACGCGTTTTTAATACTTAGTCAGTTTCTAGAAGTATTGGATCAATTTCACTCAACTCACTATCACATATATTCATTAGATAATCCCAATTGGGTTTCAGGTGGTCAATGGGACACATTCGAAAAGAAATAAAAAACTGTTTTCAATTATTCCATAGAAGACAACTAAAATATTTTTTATAGATAAAAACGTTGTAAATTATATGGAAATAATGTACGACATCATATCATACGAGTAAACGACTCGTTTTTTATTAACATAATACATAATAATTATGCAATCGCTAAAATCCACATTGGGTAGTTACATGCCAGCATTCTTTCATATGGATTTATCTTTTCCTTTTCCATCTGGAGCTTTGGCTCATGAACGACTAAACCAGAAACATTTATCAATATTCACTCACGAGTATATACATTTCATACAAGATGTGTCTACATACGTAGGTCTCAATAATGCATATGTATATAGTGAATGTATTCATGGCATTGCTAACACGATCTATCAACAGCCAAAAGGTGAATTGAAGATACCTGTTAAGTTGCCTCGTAATTATGGTAATATAGAATTAAATCAGCAAGTTAATAAAGTAGGCATAGGTACATTTGAAGAGCAACCGAATTTTTTCCTTAAGAAAATAAAAATTAAAAAGGAAAAAGTATTATACGACAATTCGTTTGTAAAAAATTTGACAGAAATCGTATTGGTGCCAATGAAAGGGCAAAAAGTGGTATTTGGTTCTCGTGCAATAATGGAAAGTATGGCATACCTAATGGAGACAATGATAACAAAAGGTAGTGTTGGTGCTGATGACTATCCATATCATGCTGCAGAAATTGTCGCGAACTATTATTATCCCGAATTTGGAAAAGATAAGTTAAGGCTTATTGCACTCTGTGATGCAAGTATGCAGTTCTCTGAGCCAGGTAAGATATTTGTTCAAAGTCTTCAGTCCTTTAAAAAAGAAGGGTTTTTGCCCAGTAATGCTAACGATGTGATTGATCATTTTTATTTGAATCCTTGCGTGCAAATGGGTGAAGAAAAGAAAATTGAGATAGGTTTGTTAACAATGGGATTTATGGTAGGTGAACGACTTAAACAATATATGAATCATCCTCTATTCAAACCGTTTCATAATGTTGTACATAATCTGATTGGATTTGGTATGAGAGAGAGACTAAATAATAAATATTTTATGCTTGATATAGTAAGAAATGGAGACGTGTTAGATAATGCCTTTATGAGACGATTTATTCGAACAATAGGGACTCCAATAATAATAGATAGTAATGATGACTATTGGAATATACCACCTATTGGGAAAACATCAAATGATTATTGGCTCGAATATTTTCCTGCAATTGAGGAATTATTTAAGTGTTTGGCTGAAGGACAGACAATATGCGAACTATATCCATGGTGTGAGAAATCACCTATGACAAAAGAAGATAATCGTTGTATTGAAGAACCATGGAGCAGAGTTAATGATGAAGCATTGTGCCCGTATGCTATGTTGTGGAAGCATTGGAAGTTAGAAGGGTATTTTCCTAAAGAATAAATTCTCAAATAATTTTCTATTTATAGCCTAATATATCCTCGTATTTGTACCATAAAATTATATCTTATTGATAATCAATGCAGTTTAGTTTTGAAGAAGTAAAATAATTATTTCTTAACATACAATTCACGGAGAATATGTCTTTTCGGCATATTCTCCGCTTTTTTTATTCTGATTGGATAAGGTTAAAGTTCCTAAATATGATTAGAATAAACGAACAAAAAACAAATAAAAATGTTTTATAACAACACAGTAAATATAACAAGTCGTTTTTATTTTGGTTTTCTTGCATTTTTACAGAATTTGTTTTTCATAGTAGAGGTGGTATAAGTCGTGAAGGCCTGTACCACCTGAGTTATACAACCTTTTTGAATTTACATAAAATGAATAATAAAATAAAAGCTGAAACATGGGAAATTCTTCAACTCATGTTTGAGAAGTTTGAATATAATGATCATCAATTACACTTCCAAGCCACGTTTGAAGGCAAAATTAATGAACAAGCATTATTAAACTCTATAAAACTTTCCATAAAATCATTGCCTTTACTGAACTGTCGGTACATAGACAAATCGCCATATCCATATTGGACTAAAGATGACTTCAATATACAAGATTATTTTAAGGTAAAAAGAGTCTTATCAGATGACTTAAACAAGGATTGCGCTGAGAATATTACTTACTGTACTAATGCACAAAATGGTCCTCAAATACATGTTACATTAATAAAAGGGTTGACTCATGATGCAATCTGCATTTCACTCAATCACCAATTATGTGATGCAACCGGATTCCAACAATATCTTTGGGATCTGAGCAATATATATTCGCAAATGCTAAAGAATCCCGATTATCAACCGCCACTGAATTCATACTCACGAGGATTGTCACAAATATTAAAGAACTTTACCGAAGAAGAAATAAAGGGAATATCAGAATCAACAGAAGGTGAGATAAAGACAAAAGATGGCGTAACATTCGATTTCAAAGGCGATAAAAACCGCCCATTTATTGTCAGTCATAAATTATCCCCAACAAGGTTAAAGGCGATGAAAGCAATAGCAAAACCTATTGGAGCTACTGTAAACGATATCCTATTCGCTGCTCTGTTCAGGTCTTTGTATAAGACTATGCCTGAAAATAAAATCACCACACTACCCTGCCCCATAGATCTACGCAAATACTACCTGCCCAAAGATTTCAAAACAGGCATTTGCAATCTCAACTCATTCATAACATGCAGCATTACCAGTTCGCTAGATGACAGCTTCACAGAGACCCTTGCAAAAGTGAAACAGGCTATGGACCTGCAAAAGAAAAGCAGTATATCCCTAAAAGGCACAATATTAATGGAACAAATATTTCAAACAATGGAATATGAAGAAGCATACAATCTAATCGCAAAGTCTTTTAGCAATCCATTGATATCGCTCACAAATATAGGTATTATTGATGATCAGAAATTGCATTTTGAAGGAGCGGAAATTACAGAAACATTTATCTCCGGATCAATTAAGTTCAAGCCTTACTTTCAGATAGGCACAACTACCTTTAAAGATGAAATGACACTGACCGTGAATCTATATGGAACAGTTGAAGATGAATTGAAAATAAAAAACTTCCTAATGATTATGGACAATGAATTGCCATAATCATTAGGAAGCTATATATTGAAAATAAAATTAATCAAACAAGCTCAGTTGCCTTTTAGCAGCTTCCATTTCTTCTCTTTTGCGTTTGCCTTTAGGCGTTTCCACCGTTACATTGCCACTATACACCTTTGATACCATTTTCACGGTATAACGGCTATTGAAGATATTGCCTTCCTCATCCATACGGCGATTTATTTCAAGTGTACAACGGATACAAGTACCATTCTGAAAAGAAATTCTATCAGTCTCTACACTCTGTTTGAAATCCTCATCAAGCATAAAGAACTCTATCGGAGCTTCAGCACCTTCATAGATACCACGCCAGCGATAATTTCCAGTCTTTAATACAGGGGAAACAATTTCAATATGAGCATCTTCATTGATCAATGGAGCCAATTCATCCGATTCCAGGATGAAACTTTTAAATGCATTTCTATCAACACCTTCCACTACATCAACAGCTTCTCCTTTATTGTTTTTCGTAGACAACAATATATCAAAGCGAGCCATTTTAGCATAAGATACGAGATGTTCAAAAAAGTTTGAAACCAATTTCCTTAGCTTGGAATCCTCTTCCAAAAGACTCTTTACGCTAGCTTCACTCAAATAAGGATTTGTACGATTTTTCTCTTTCAATCCAGCTTTAGCAATCGCAATCATCTCATTAACAAGAGCCGCATTCCATGATGGCTTTTGTCCTTTCGGAGTTTTCGGATGAGTCAAAACCATTTGTGAAATAAAACGCAGAATATCAGTATAAACAGGGACACCAGCTATCACAATTAAATGATAAGCATCACGCATTGGTCCTTTTTTTTGTGATTCCGTCTCGATCTTCAATTGAAACTTCAATTCTTTGGCCACATAGTCAAAAATTCTCAAAAGCTCTAATTCACAACGGTTACGCACTACGGCGTCCATGACATTGCTATTATCTCTAAATGTATATCGAATTTGAAATACGTTATAATCCTCTGTTTTCATTTATTTCTTGCGATTTCTTTAATAACTTACACTACGAATTTGTAACATGGACGCAAAGTTAAAGTAAATAAACAAAATCCGCCACTATTTTAATGCAAAAGATTAAGCATCATCATAAAAAAGCTCTTGAATATTCGTCAATTTGAACTCCGGTAATCGCTAGGACTCATACCTGTGTTCTTCTTAAAATACTTACCAAAGAATGATTGGTTGGGAAAATTCAATTCAACGGCAATTTCTTGAATAGTCTTTATGGTGTTTTTCAATTGTGATTTCGCTGCAAGTATCACAAAACTGTTAATCCAGTCACTTACGGTTTTACCTGTTACCAACTTCACCACCATCGACAAATATTTAGGAGTTATAAATTGCAATTGGGCATAGTATCCTACCCGTCGCTCCTGCTTGTATTGATCTTGCGCATCTTGAAGAAATTTCTCGACAATACTTTCCTGTCTATTCTTCGTCAATCCATGCTGACTTATAGGTAACAAACTATAAAGCCACAATGCCATCGCTGTTAAGAGATGCCGAAGTATTTCTTTCGTGAGCAAAGAATCACGTTTCTCCGTATTATCCCAAATAAATTCATAGAAACGATGCAAATGAATATAGTCTTTCTCTTCCATAGGAATCACTTGGTTATCATTTAAAAACATGAAGGCACCAACTAACTGCGGAATATTCTGAAATATTACTTCATCACAAAATTTCTTTGAACAAGAAATAAATAATCCATCAAGATCATCACTAATGTATCCCTCTTTAACTATTGCTCCCGGAGAGAGGATCATGATATCATGAGGATTTAGATCATAATTCTTCATATTGACAGTAAGTTTACCATGTCCATTGGTACATACCCCCAATACTGCTTCATCAATACGATTTGAATAATAATCCAACGCCTCTTTTTTTAAGCCCCGAAACATTATAAAATCATCATCAATATAACGACATGATCCAAAATTATTAAAAAAGTCTATTGATTGTTCCATATTTCATATTTCTTATTTTGACCACAAATATATGATATGTTTCTAATATTTCTATACTTATTGGAAATATTGACCAACTCTTAATACATTATAGCCTTTTATTATGCTAAAAAACATATGAACTTTGCACCTCTAATAATAGATTAGTGCTTTAATGCGAATAAAAGACAAGATAATTATTAATTTTCTAAATAAATTGCTTGAATTATGAGAACAGGAAGAATATTCTTGGGAGTTGTTTGTCTAATGGTTTTGATCGGCTGTTCATCAAAACAAAAAACAGAAACAACAGAACCGATAACAGTAAAAACAATAGTTGCCGCTTCTACCTCAGAGTCTGGCAATCGAACTTATGTAGGAACGGTTGAAGAATCATATGGCTCATCACTGAGCTTTTCAGGTTTGGGTACCGTTTCGCAAGTTGTTGTTGATGAAGGACAAGCTGTAAAAAAAGGACAAGTGTTAGCTGTGCTGGACAAGTCTACTGTGATGAACTCCTATGACATCGCAAAATCGACACTTAAACAGGCTCAAGACGCATACAAACGTATGAACGGCCTTTACAAGAAAGGTAGTCTTCCTGAAATCAAATTTATAGAAACACAAACACAGCTGGTTCAAGCGCAGGCTGCAGAAAGGATCGCACGAAAGAGTATAAGTGACTGCGTGTTACGTGCTCCTTTTTCGGGATATATATCCCAAAGAATGGTTGATGTTGGTAACAACGTCACTCCTGGATTAAGCTGCTTCAAACTTGTGAAAATAGATCACATCAAAATAAAAGTATCCATACCGGAACAAGAAATATCAAAAATAAAAATAGGACAAGGCATCGGCTTTACCGTCTCTGCTCTTGATAATAGAAGCTATATGGGACGTGTGATAGAAAAAGGTGTACAGGCCAATGCTCTGAGCCATACTTATGATGTGAAATTGGCTCTTGCAAATCCGGGACATGAATTAATGCCGGGAATGGTATGCAATGTAGCCATTAATACTCAACAAGCCAATAATGCCATTATAGTTCCACAAGAGGCTGTCATGCTGGATGCTAACGGGACCAAATTTGTGTGGGTGGCTGAAGGAAGTATGGCCCAAAAGAAGGCTGTCACGACAGGTGATGCCAACAATCAAGGGGTAGTTATCATCGGCGGACTAAACAATGGCGACCAAGTGATTGTAAACGGACAAAATAAAGTAAGTGAAGGCTCTAAAATTAAATTGTTATGAAAATATCAACTAAAAGAGACGTAGTAGAAGCTGTGATGCACTATAGAAGCATCATGCTTCTATTACTTGCCATCTTTGTGGCTTTCGGAGTTTACTCATTACAAAATATGCCTAAGAATGAGTTCCCATCCTTCACAGTCCGTCAAGGTGTTGTCGCAGGAGTCTATCCGGGAGCAAACTCTGCAGAGGTTGAGGAACAACTAACAAAACCTCTTGAGAAATTTTTGTGGGGATTCAAAGAAATAAAGAAAGCAAAGACATACTCTCAAAGTAAAGATGGAATGTGTTACGTGTTTGTGGAACTGAATGATAACGTAAAAAATAAAGATGAGTTCTGGAGTAAATTTAAAATTCGTTTACAACAGTTCAAAAGCAATCTCCCAACCGGCGTACTGGCTTTAATTGCCAACGATGATTTCGGTGACACTTCTGCCATGTTGATTACACTTGAAAGCAAGGATAAAACCTATCGTGAATTGCACAACTACATGACGAATCTGCAAGATAGATTACGTACGATTCCTGAAGTGGCCAACTTACGCGTATATGGCGAACAGCAAGAACAAATAGGTGTGTATATCGACCGTGACCGTTTGTCTGACTATGGGTTGAATACTGCCACCTTACTAAGCTCTTTGTCTGCTCAAGGTTTGACGGTAATAAGCGGATCTGTGGATGACAAAAAAACCGTACGACCGATACACCTGCATTCATCGTTGAATACAGAAAATGATGTAGCACAACAGATTGTATACTCTGATCCGAAGGGTAACGTCATCAGGCTGCGTGACATTGCAACGATCAAACGTGAATATCCCGATGCCGACACTTATGTGAAAAACAATGGTAAGAAATGTATTGTACTATCATTGGAAATGAACGAAGGCAGCAACATTGTAAAATTCGGAGGCAACGTAAAAAATAAGATTAAAGATTTTGAAAAGACACTGCCAAAGGATGTAACCATCTATCCGATTACCGATCAAAGTAGTGTGGTAAACTCCTCCATTGTCGACTTCCTCAAAGAGTTACTTATTGCCATATGCTCTGTGGTATTAGTCATTATGCTATTATTGCCCATGCGTGTTGCAGCTGTTGCAGCAAGTACCATTCCTATCACCATATTTATGTCATTAGGTCTATTCTATGGTTTAGGCATAGAGCTTAACACCGTGACATTAGCGGCATTGATCGTCACATTAGGAATGATTGTGGACAACTCTATCGTGATTATCGACTGCTATATCGAAAAGATTGATGAGGGCATGAGCCGATGGCATGCGGCATCCTTTGCTGCTAAAGAGTTCTTCTCTTCCATATTCAGTGCCACATTGGCTATCTCCATCACATTTTTCCCTCTACTGATTACGATGAAAGGATTACTTTACGACTTTGTGAAATGGTTCCCACTGGGTGTTTCCATCGTCCTTGGTGCCTCATTGCTTATTGCTGTTTTTGTGGTGCCATGGCTACAATTCACATTTATAAAGAAAGGATTGAAAGCGGATCCTAACAAGAAAAGCAGGAAGACATTTCTTGATTACATACAGCAATATTACAATATTCTCATCGAAGCCTGCTTCCGTCATCCATTCGTCACTTTGGGAATAGGCGTCCTTTCCATAGTCATTGGAGCAAAGTTCTTTTCCATGCAACCGCAAAAGCTGATGCCCATTGCTGAGCGTAACCAATTTGCCATTGAAATATATCTACCAACCGGAACGGCCATAGAACGTACAGCACAAGTGGCAGACAGCTTGCAATACATTATCAAAAAGGACAAACGGGTGGTGAATGTAACCACATTCTATGGCAGCGGTTCTCCTCGCTTTCAAACGAGTTATGCCCCTCAAATCGGTGGTTCAAACTATGCTCAATGTATTGTCAACACAAATGGGAATGCTGACACGGAAGCATTGCTTGATAAATTTACACCTATATATACAAACTATTTTCCTGATGCTACAATCCGTTTCAAGCAGCTGGATTATTCAGAGGCTAATTCGCCAATAGAAATAAGATTCAGCGGAGAAAACCTTTCTCAATTGCATCAAGCAGTAGATCAGGCAATGGCTATTATGAGACGCGATTCCAAGCTAATGATTGTTCGCAGTAATTTTGAAGCAAATACCAACGGGATGGATGTGTTGATGAACAGCGATGAAGCGAACCGATTGGGCATAAACAAAACAATGCTTGCAATGAATCTGGCTACACGCTTCGGCTCGGGCATTACGCTTACCTCCATTTGGGAAGGGGATTATCCTGTAAACGTAATGCTGAAAGATAATCATGCCGGACTACAATACCCTGAGGACTTAAACAATGCTACAATTAGCGGTATAATTCCGGGTGTGAATGTCCCATTGCGCCAAATAGCGAAAGTAAAACCTGACTGGAGCGATGGCATGATCGTAAGGCGAAACGGAGTGCGTACGGTGTCTATATTGGCTGACGTAACACGTGGAACGAATTTAAATAGTGCTACAGACAAAGTGCTCAAAGAATTGTCAACGATGAAATTGCCATCAGGAGTGACTATGTCGCCCGGCGGACAACGTGAAAACGATCTTGAGACCGGTCCGCAGATCTACGGAGGACTAGCCATTTCCATTGTTGTAATCTTTGCTATTTTATTATTTCATTTCAAGGACATCCGGCTTTCCATGCTTGTCCTGTTTTCACTACTGTTCTCGCTGCTTGGTGCAGCCACAGGCGTGTCGGTAATGGGACAAGAATTGGGTATAACCGGAATCTTAGGCATCATTTCACTAATGGGTATTATCGTCCGAAACGGTATTATCATGATCGACTATGCCGAAGAACTACGAGTCAAACACAGGATGAGTGCCAAACATGCAGCATTGCAAGCTGCTCAACGCCGTATGCGTCCTATCTTCCTTACCAGTGCGGCAGCATCTATGGGTGTTGTACCTATGGTTATAGCTAACACGCCGATGTGGGGACCGATGGGTACAGTGGTCTGCTTCGGTACAATTATTTCCATGTTCTTTATCATAACAATGATACCTATCGGATATTGGATCATATTCAGAATAGAAGACCATAAGCGCAATCTAAAGAACGAAAAACAACGTTCAGCTGCAATGAATGATAGATTACACAGTTTAGTAGGCTAAATAAATAACAGGAAGATTATGAAAATATCAATAATTATATTAGTAACAGGAATGCTAATAGCTCCGGAACTTCAAGCACAGAAGGTCTATTCATTATCCGAATGTCGACAAATGGCATTGGACAACAATATAAAGATGCGAAATGGCAAACTGGAAATAGATCAGGCCAAAGAGCAAGAAAGAGAAGCATACAGCAAATACTTTCCCACCGTTACGGCTTCGGGCAGTTACTTTAAAGCATATGATGACTTGCTGAAGAAAAAGATAAGTCTGTCAACAAGTCAGCAACAAGAACTGACCAAAACTATTACGGATTTAGGATTAAATGCGAGTGCCCTATCGGGCATGCCAACCAGCTATACCCTTAAGGCCATAAACCATGGAATAGTAGCTGATGTAATGGCTATGGAACCTCTTTATGCCGGTGGACAAATAACCAACGGCAATAAATTGGCCAAATTGCAAACAGAAGTAAAAAAATTGCAATTGCAGCAATCGCAGGACGAACTGTTGAATACAACAGAACAATATTACAATCAATTGCTCACTCTTTATGAAAAGCAACATACGCTTGATGCTGTCGACAAACAATTGGAACGCATTCATCAAGATGCAACCAACTCTTTCAAAGCCGGAATAAAGAATAAAGATGATGTACTAAGCGTTGAATTGAAACAAAATGAAATTTCGACCAACCGATTGAAACTGGAGAATGGCATAAGCCTTTGTAAAATGGTGTTAGCTCAATATATTGGCATGAACGGAAAAGAGATTCAAATTGATACTACCTTATCAAAGAATCTACCCAATCCTACCACTTATTATACGGACCATGCCACGGCATTGGACAATCGTAATGAAGCGAAGCTATTGGATAAGAACGTAGAAGCTAACGCTTTACAAACAAAGATAAAGAAAGGAGCACAATTGCCGACAGTTGCTGTAGGAGCTGTTGCATTATATCAAGACCTGATGGGAAGTGGACAAGCCAACATTGTTGGGCTGGCCACTGTGAGCGTACCAATCAGTGATATATGGACCGGCAAACACGGTGTAAGACATCAACAACTCGCTGAACAGATTGCACGTGAAGATCGTGAGGACAATCGCCAGCTGTTGATGATACAGATGCAAAGTTCTTATAATGATTTGGTGAATGCATACAAACAAATTGAATTAGCTAAAAAAAGTATGGAAAAGTCTGCTGAAAACCTTCGCTTGAATGAAGACTATTACCATGCAGGAACAGCAACAATGAGCGACCTGCTTGAGGCTCAGGCAAAAGACCAACAGTCGCATGATCAATATACAGATGCCGTGGCACAATATTTAAACAGCCGCACGTCTTATTTGATTGCAACGGGACGCCAGGTTCAATAAGAATAGATCTCTATATAATACATGTTTTTAAACCTTCATAAGTTCTCCGCATTATTGCGGGGAACTTTTTTTATATTGCTACATGATGACCGCTTTCTACTTGGTGATGAACAAGTTCTCACTTGCAAACCATTGAAACAATACAGGCACTTTTCCATCTCATAAGCAACAAAACTTATTTTTACGGTTGTAGAAATGCTTTTCTACAAATGTAAAACGGTCGTGCCACAACCGTAAAAATGCTTTTCCACGGCTGTAGAAATAAGTTTTGTTGCTTTGTAACAGGAAGAATGCATTATAGCAATCAGAGAAATACTCACATAGAGTAGATCTCTTACAAAGGACGAGGAGGAAAAAGGACATGTAAGTCTCTGAAAACAACCAAAATGCCAATTGTTCACAGCCTTCTAGTTTTTTAATAATTATTCTAAGGTATTTGTACTCTCAGGAATAGTCATTATTAGGGATTGTGCCCCGCTACAATACAACTTAACTTTGCAACCACAAATAATTGGTAAATGAATTACATAAAGATCACAACACTTTCTAGTTTATTCTTCATTAGCTTACAAGCTGTCGGCAATGAGATACACATAAACGATTCTATTGATTGCCTGCGTCTGAATGAGGTGGTTGTTACTGCCACACGCACATCCAGAGACGCATCCACATTGCCATTACCTATTAAAGTAATAAGCAAAAATGAAATTCAAAAAACGAATGCAACCAAACTAAGTGAAATAATCAGTCAACAGACAGGGTTGATTGTTGTACCTGATTATGGATATGGCAACGGTGTAGGGATACAAATGCAAGGCCTTGACTCACAATATATAATGATTATGATTGATGGTATGCCGCTGATCGGAAGGTCAGCCGGCACACTTGATCTTGATCGCATAAACGTGGGCAATGTGAAGCAGATTGAAATAATCAAAGGAGCCTCTTCCGGATTATATGGTTCTGAAGCACTCGGAGGTGTGGTTAATATCATTACTCAAAATCCTGAAAAGGGATTTACCGGATCATTAGATCACAAGTTTGCTACGTTCAATACGCATGATACAAACATGAATCTCGATATCAAGAACCAAAAGCTTGCCGCGAGTATCTATCTCAACAGAAACAGTAGCAATGGATACATGCTTGTACCATCAAGTCGATTAAATACCGTGGAACCATACCTCAGCTACACACTTAACAATAAATTAACTTATCATTTCAGCAAAAACTCTGAACTTAATTCCAATATTCGCTACTACTATCAAAGACAAAATGCTCGCTATAATCTGGATGATAGCACACAGGCAAAGGGGCATAACTTCATTAATGAGCTGGAATCACAACTGAAATGGAACAACAAGTGGAATAAGTACTTATGCAGTGAAGCGTCTGTTTATTATACTACATACCACACAAATGATTTTACTCTTTCGGATGACAATGAGGCCTCATCCAGTTTCTTTAAACAAATGATGCTGCGTCCTGAGATTCGCTTTGTATTGACTCCTGTAGCCAAACAGCAAGTTAGCGTAGGAGCCGGATATGATTATGAAACATTAAACAGAACGAACTTTACACAAAAGGCGATATACAAGTCGGAATTTGCCTATCTGCAGCTCGAGAACAATCTCTGGCAACGACTAAATATTCTGGCCGGAATCAGATATGACCATCATAATATATATGGTGAGCAATGGAACCCAAAATTAGGTGTACGTTACAGACTGAGCCATTCCCTCTCAATTATGTCATCTATGGGATATGGATTCAAAGCACCTGACTTCAGACAACTATATCTCAACTTCACCAATACTTCCGTAGGATACACTGTGTTAGGAAGTTATGTAGCAGCTGAAGGATTAAAAGAAATGGCTGCGCAAGGATTAATTCAGAGTTTGGTAAATAATATTACAGGAAATGAATCATTACGACCGGAAAGTTCTGTAAACCTGAATATGGGATTGCAATGGGATCCTTGTCGCAAAGTGCATGTCGAGACTAATTTGTTCTACAATCATATCAAGAACATGATCGACACCAGAACCATAGCTTACAAAACAAATGGACAAAGTGTATTTAGTTACTACAACATCAACAAAGTGCACACACAGGGGATAGAAGTAAATATGTCATGGGACATCAACAGGAATCTACAAATCATGGGAGGCTATCAATTGCTTTATGCCATGGATGATTCGGCTGAAAACGCATTCAAGCACGGGCATGTATATGCCAGAGACAGTGAGAACAAAACCATTAAACTAAAAAGAAGCGATTATTTTGGATTGAGTAATCGCTCCAGACATATTGCTAATTTGAAAGTCTTTTATAACATCCCTGAATGGAAGCTCAATTTGAACGGACGTGTCATATACAGAAGCAAATATGCCATGTCCGACACAAACGGGAACGGATATATTGATGATAAAGACGTCTTTGTACCTGGATATGCGGTATTGTATGTAGCAGCAAATAAGCAACTCACCGCACACCTCACCGTCTCGACAGGTGCAGACAACCTGCTTAACTACACAAAAAAAAGCTGTATAAGTAACTTACCGGGGCGAATTATTTACGGAAAACTAATATTCAAATTTTAATATATAATGAAAATGAAAAAGAATTTTATTATCATCCTCTTGTTCCTTGGAATAGGAAGTTCGTTACTAACATCGTGTAGCAGTAACGATAGTGAAGATGTTACGACCGAATCTATTCAGTCAAGTACATTCACTGACTTGTATGCCTACAAAACAAATACTTACGGGAATGCAGTTTATACCAAGTTCAGTTTTGCAAAAGGAGATACTCTGTCAGCGGATGCTACAGATTGGGATATTGCATTCAGCAAAACCACGATTATTGTGAATGGTGGCAATGACACCATTCCATATGCCCGTAGCGCAAATGGAGGACTTTATAAAGTAAGTAAAAGTATGTCTGAAATAACCGTAGCTGATCCAACTTTAATAAAAGGTGATTCCATTGGAGTGAAAGCACTCACAACCGGTAGTGGCAACGGATGGTATGAATATATTGCTGACAAGCACGTCATTTATCCAATATCAGGAGTAACCCTTGTGATCAAAACTCATGATGGCAAGTATGCTAAAATGGAGATCGACAATTATTATAAGGGCAATCCTGCGTTAAGCAGTATAGCCACGACCGATGCTGCAGGATATTACACATTCAGTTATGTATATCAACCCAACAGCGGGTCTACATCCTTTACAGATTCATCAACAAGTAAATGAAGGAAAGAATGTATACATCACGTTTTAAATACATCGTTTTCACTCTTTCTATTGTTTTTATTGCTCTGTGTTCTACATCGGTTGAAGCGGTTTATAAAACAAATCATAAAATAGGCATACTTATGGTGGGACATGGATCCCGATCAGCCGAATGGAACAAAGCATTGATTGATCTGGGTGAAAACGTTTCAGATAGTTTGTCAACCAATCAGCACATCAGTGGTTTTAAAACAGCATTTATGGAGGCAACTACCCCTTCCGTTGCAGATGCCCTGAAAAAGTTTGATAACGAAGGATATACGGATGTGATAATCGTTCCTATCTTCTTGACTCTCAGTTCACATGTTTATGAAGATATCCCTGTGATCTGTGGATTGAAGAATATACCTAAAACAGTAAAGAGATTGCATGAAGAAGGAACTGAGATCTATAAACCAAAAGCTAAAGTGGCACTTGCTCCTCAACTTGACTTTAGTGATGTATTGCAACACAATGTGCTGCGTCGTGTGAAAGTATTATCTACAACTCCTCAAGAAGAAGGTGTAGTGCTCGTTGGTTATGGCGATCAAGAATTTATGAAAAGTTGGACAGACTTATTCAAAAAGGTAGGTGACTATGTGAAGGATAAGTCCGGCATAGACAAATGTACCTATGCATGGTGCGGACACATTGTTCACTATAGTTCAGATCCAACTACGGAAGCAATAACTGACGTATTGAAAAGTAAAAAATCAGCTCTTGTTATTCCCGTATTGGTATCAACTGACAAAACTTTTCAAACAACAATTATCGGTGGTGGTATAGACGCTGTCCCCTACGCTTCAGATCATGTCAAATATAAAGCAGACTCCATCCTACCCGATCCGGAAGTAACACATTGGGTCATTGACATTAGTCAGAAGATATCAAGACATATACTTCAAAACTAAAATAACATTCTCTTCTTATTACCTTTTTTATCATACAGACCCGAATCTCATCCATTCGGGTCTACTCTTTGATGCGATACCAAATCATCATTTATTGTTAGTCCACTCTCACTTATCAGTATTAATAGGTATTTATAAATCCTTTGGAAACAGATACTTTTGCATCGTAAACATTAAACTTATAAAATGATGAAAAAAGTTATGATCTATTTCGGCTCATCAACAGGTACCACCGAGGATGTAGCCAATCGTATAGCCAAAGAGCTTAATGTTGATGACAATCATGTAAAAAATGTAACCGACATCAACAATGCTGACATAGATGATGCAGAAGTATTATTACTAGGTTCGTCAACTTGGGGCGACGGAGAACTGCAAGATGACTGGTATGATGGAATCAAAACTTTAAAAAGTGCGAACTTGCAAAACAAGATCATTGCACTCTTTGGTTGTGGAGATTCGCAAAGTTATCCTGATACGTTTTGTGGAGCTATCGGAGAGTTGTACAATGAGTTGAAAGATTCGGGTGCACACTTTATTGGAACAGTGCCTACAGAAGGATATGATTATAGTGACAGCGGATCAGTAGTTAATGGCAATTTTGTGGGACTTGCACTTGACGAAACAAATGAAGACGATAAAACAGATGCACGTATTGCAAAATGGATAGATGAAATAAAGAGTAGCATAGAATAAACTAATTCTAAATACAATGGGATCAATGCAGAATGTTCTATCTGAGGAATTAAGGGTGAACAGAAATGTATTGATGCCATCATTAATTATTGACAAGCTTTATAGAACTGCTATAAATGCACAGTTCATGAACTGATTCATATACTCAACCACTACAATTCTTGAGGAACTTAAAGAACATTTTAAAAACTAATCAACCTCAATTATACATTTCTAGTATGAACGAATTTTCTTACCTTTCCTTCATCATATATTGAACCTGATTCATGGTAATTAGATCCTCCAACTGATTGAGCTTGCTCGTGCATATAATGATGAAAAGCTTTATAATAAAGTAATCCGGCTGTTGTCAAACCAAAAGGAAAAGCCATCCAAACACCCAAAGTACCCCAATGAAGTACAATACCTAAAAAGTAGCCTAATGGTAAAGACACTAAGAAATAAGAAACAAAAGCGATATACATCATCGGCTTCACTACGGATATACCACGCAAAGCATTGGCAAACGTGATTTGCAAACCATCACCAAACTGATAGATCAGCAATGGATAGATCAAAAGCCCGATCATCTGCTGAACATCTTCGCTCGTTGTGAACAATGCAGCGAGTTGATGACTGAAAACAATTACAATCGTTGAAGTAATAACGACTAAGCACATCATCAATCTAAATCCACAATAAGTGGAATCACGAACATTTTTATAGTCATTCATACCTTTAAAGTAACTGACCCTGACGCTAATAGCCGTTCCTAGTCCATAATAGATCATGTAACAGATCTGAGAAATAGTGAGAGTCACTTGATGAGCTGCTAATGAAACGGTACCTAACCACCCTATCATCACTGTAGACAACGAGAAAGCGGCAGTTTCCATACCCATCTGCATAGCGATAGGCCATCCCAAGACATTCAATTTATGTAGAAGTTCATGAGTTACCTTTTCAAAATAAAATCCGGGTAAGTAGCGAACATATCTCTTGCTTTTCAAGAAGATAAGAGCAAATACGGCTAACATCAGGATACGTGCAACAAGAGTACTGATACCTGCTCCTAGCAAGCCTAACTCTGGTGCACCGAAGTTTCCATATATCAAGAAATAGTTACTTACTATATTAAAAAGGTTTCCACCCAAGAGTATCCACATCGAGATCTTCGTGTCAGTGATACTATCAGCAAATTGCTTAAAAGAAAAAAACAGCATCACAAAAGGAATGGAAATAACCTGAAGCAGAAAGAATGGACCAATATATTTCATCAATTCATCCGGTTGCCCCATATGCCCCAAATTGGCATAGATTAGCATTAAGAAAAAGACAATGCCTCCACTCATCAACGAATTAACAACAATGCTTCCGCGCAATGATGCACCCGCCTCACGATACTTGCGAGCTCCGAAACACTCACCTATTATAGGAGATAAACCATAGGAATAACCTTGACCGAAAATAATAAACAAATTAATAATACCACTGACAAATGCAGCTGCTGCCAATTCAGGAGTGGTATGATGACCAACCATTAATGTATCGGCAAAACTGAGTACAATCGTACCTATCTGCCCCACAATTATTGGAAGTCCCAACTTAATCAGAGGCAAGTAATGATTCGAATAATTCTTTAGAAAGGAATAACTCATAACTTGTTTTATTTGGCTACAAAAGTATAACTATTTTCTTTTTATGCAAAATAAAACAGAATAAAAATATTAAGTATATGCATTATAAACTTTATTTTCTTAATGCCAGGAGCGGAATTATTTGCATGTACAGAGATTATTTGTAACTTTGTAGGAGTTTTCAAGATTAATCAGGTATTAACAATTTCTTTAAATGAAAAAGAGTATAATAGCCTTAGCGTTCGGAACGCTGGGGCTTGGTATGGCTGAATTCTCAATGATGGGTATTCTTCCTGAAATTGCATCATCGCTCGGTATTAGTATTCCAATGGCTGGACACTTCATTTCTGCTTACGCTTTAGGTGTATGCGTAGGTGCTCCGCTTACCGTAATTATCGCCAGACATCAACCACTAAAAAATATCTTATTGGGACTGGTGGTACTTTATATATTAGGAAACTTCTGTGCAACAATCGCTCCGGGATATTATACGATGCTTGCTGCACGATTTATATCAGGATTTCCACATGGAGCCTTCTTCGGAGTAGGATCCATTGTTGCATCAAGGTTGGCACCCGAAGGAAAAAGCTCAAGAGCTGTAGCGCTGATGACTAGCGGCATGACCATTGCAAACCTTGCAGGCGTACCGCTGGCAACCTTTGCAAGTCACTTACTAAGTTGGAGGCTCACCTTTGGATTTAATGCGACATGGGGATTGCTTACTCTGCTTTTAATTGGAAAATGGGTACCTACATTGGCCCCTATGCCCGACAATGGAATTAAAGGTCAATTCCGCTTTTTAAAGAACAAAGCCCCTTGGTTAATTATTCTTGCTACGATGTTTGGTAACGGAGGTATATTCTGCTGGTATAGTTATGTCAATCCAATGATGACACATGTTGCAGGGTTCAGTCCTGACACAGTAACGCTGCTGATGGTTCTCTCCGGATTAAGCATGTGTATCGGTAATATTTTAGGCGGCAAACTAAGCGATCACTACACTCCGGGAGAAGTGGCAGCCGGTACTCAGGCAATAGCTTGTGTGCTGCTCGTTTCGATGTTCTTCTTTGCTGAATACAAATGGATGGCAGTGATAATCATGTGCCTTACAACGGGATGTTTATTCGCCCTTAGTTCTCCGCAGCAAGTACTACTTTTGCAGAACTCGGAAGGTGGAGAGATGATGGGAGCCGCATGCGTGCAAATCGCATTTAATTTTGGAAATGCTGTGGGAGCTTATGTGGGTGGGTTACCTATAAAAGCCGGATTGGGGTATCAATATACCGCATTGCCGGGTGCTGTTTCTGTATTGATAGGATGCCTGCTCTTAATCGCCTTTACAATGAAATATCAACTAAAACCGGCACCTTTCACTATAAAAAGCGATTCGAACAAGTATTCCAAATAACTACTCTTTGTTTAACTTTTGAAAGACCACGATATCTTCATATCCATGTTCCGTGTATAGCCAATCTTTGAGCACACCGGTTTGTTGATAGCCACAAGAAATAAAAAGCTTGGAACTTGTATCGTTCTGTACACTCACTAATGCGGTTAGGGAATGAATATGAAGGAATTTAAATGCATAGTCCTCTAATAGCTTTATAGCCTGAGAAGCGTATCCCATACTACGGTATTGGTTGTTAATGACAATGCCGATTTCAGCCCTTTTGTGTGAAGGTGAAAATTCGCTTAGGTCAATTGTACCAATAGGCACATTATCCTCACGTCTAATGACAATGAGACGAAGCTGCTTATCCACAAAGATATCACATTGTGACTCTTTAATATATTGCTTCAGTACGAATCTTGAATATGGAACCGTAAAATTGCTAATATCCCAAACTTGAGGATCATTCTCAATTTGATACATCAAATCAATATCTTCAGGCTCCAAGGCTCGCAAAAGAATCTTATCATTAATAAGGAATGAATGCTCCATAATTTATCTGATATATTAATTTTCTGCTGATCTTAATAGCACCTGTTTGCTACTAGCGTATACGAATAATCTTATTTATTCCCTTCCAAAGCTAATCCTAAACGTACAAGAAAGTTATGTTTTACTTTTCGTCCTCTGGCATCTCGTGTCACGTTCAACTTATCCTGAAGCAAACCGACATTTCCATTAAGGAATTCACCACTTGAAACCATATCATAAATGACTCCCCACTCAGGCAAACCGCCCAAATTTCTATCGTCAATAAACAAATCAGCTTTTAATTTGCGCGAATATCCATGTGATTCTCCTTCAACTTCCTCCGGAAAATCTTTATTGACGGCATAAAAATCAAGCCCTCTTTCATAACAATAATCAACGGCTTCCTGCAAAAGATGCCCACGTCTTACAGTCCATAGGACAAGCTGACAACGACATTCATTCTGTAGTCTAATTAATGTTTGAATAGCAAAAGGTTTTTCCTTACCAATATTAGGGTACTCATGTTCTACAATAGTACCATCGAAATCAACTGCAATAATCATTTTCTAATACCTATTATTTTTCTATTTTTAATTCACGACGCATTCGCTTTTCTCCGGGGTTGCAATATAAGGTGATAGCAAACACCATCAATGCACAAAAAAACATTTTTGTTTCCTGAGTAAGAAAATATACCGCAACATTAAGCAATGTCGTCATATACAACAAAACAATTCTTACCATTGCCCAGATAAAATAAGATTTTATAGCCTTTTCAACATCCATACCATCCGTCTTTGCCAACTTCAAATCGAAAAGTCGCAAGGAGAATGGTACAACCAATAATGATAACAACACCACAACGGTTTCACTCAGATACTCTGCGTTTGCATTTCCTGCCCATATTCCTGTGGGTAGAATATCATAATTAAAGAGTATGCATGATCCTATGAAAAGTACTAAAAATACGAATGAAAACAGGTTTAATTTTTTAACTGTTTCTTTTATCTGTTCTTCCATATACTGCTTATTTTATCCTTCCGGATTTATTTTATAATCGGTACGCCACTGTATGGAACGTCCCAATGTCACTTCATCTATATACTCTAAATCGTTGCCCACTGTGATTCCTCTTGAAAGAATACTAAACTTTACCCCACTCTGTTGCAATTTTTTATAGATATAGAAGTTGGTAGTATCTCCTTCCATGGTAGGACTTAATGCAAAAATAACCTCATTGATGCCTCCGGCTTCAACTCGATTGACGAGGCTTGCTATTTCAAGATCATTATAGGATATACCGTCAGCAGGTGAAATCATCCCGCCCAGTACATGATAGACACCGTTAAATTGGCGTGTACGCTCTATGGACATTACATCACGAATATTTTCAACGACACATACGGTTGTATGATCCCGTTTCGTATTGGCACAAATCTCACAGGTTTCATTTTCGCTGATATTATGACAAATATGGCAATAATTGATTTCGTTGCGTAACTGTACAATGGCTTTTGCAAAACTTTCAACCGACTCTCGATCACGGCGCAACATTGACAATACCATTTTAAGAGCGGTTTTTCTACCGACTCCCGGTAATTTATAAAATTCATCAACAGCCTTTTCAAGCAAGAGAGAAGGATAATGCTCCATAAATAATTTTCATTTGAAATTCAGCCGCAAATATAGACAAAAATCTTTACCTTTGCCAACCTAAATTCTAAAAACATGAGTAGCTATTATATTTTACTTACAATTGTTGTTTACTTTGCTCTCTTGTTACTCATTGCCAGAATAACAAATAAACACCGCGAGAATTCCAATTCAGCCTTTTTCAAAGGGAATAACCAATCGTTGTGGTATGTTGTGGCATTCGGTATGATCGGAGCATCCGTTTCAGGAGTCACATTTGTGTCTGTACCCGGCATGGTACGTAGCATTGATTTTACATATATACAAATGTGTATCGGATTTTTCTTCGGATATATAATAGTGGCAAAGGTGTTGCTCCCTACTTATTACAAATTAAATCTTGTCAGTATCTACTCGTATTTGGGTATTCGGATCGGTTCCAAAGCTCGTGCAACCGGATCGTTTTTCTTCTTATTGTCACGCATGTTAGGAGCTGCGGCACGATTGTATCTGGTATGCCTCATACTTCACACATACGTATTCAATAAATGGAATGTTCCTTTTTGGGTTCTTGCCACCGGCATCATTCTCTTTATATGGTTATACACCCATAAAAGTGGAGTGAAAACGATTGTATGGACAGATACTTTACTTACATTTTGTTTATTGAGTGCCTTGGTATTAATAATTATCTATGTGGCTAAGGATCTAAACCTGCATTCCATCGCTCAGACGTGGCAAGTGATAAGTCATAATCCACACTTCAGAATATTTGAATTCAATGACTGGCATAGCACTCAAAACTTTTACAAGCAGTTTTTCAGTGGCATCTTTATTGTCATCGTAATGACCGGATTGGATCAGGATATGATGCAAAAGAATTTAAGTTGCCACAATCTTCATGATGCGCAAAAGAACATGTATTGCTACGGATTTTCCTTCCTACCGATCAATTTCTTATTTCTTTGCCTGGGTCTGCTTTTACTGATATTATCTGTTCAAATGCATATAAGTCTACCGGCAAACGGAGATGAAATTCTCCCCTCTTTTGCCGTCACAGGATTGCTGGGAAAGCCTGTTCTGATACTTTTTGTATTGGGGATTGTTGCAGCAGCTTTCAGTAGTGCCGATTCAGCTCTTACATCCCTTACAACCATCTTTTGCGTAGACGTTCTGCATATGGATAAACTCGAAGACAATGCTCACTCTGTAAAATTAAGAGAATATACACATATAGGTATTTCGATCGTTATGATCATGACAATATGCCTATTCCATCTTCTGAATAACCGGAGCATAATTGACGCTATTTACACCCTTGCTTCATACACATACGGCCCTTTGCTTGGACTGTTCTGTTTCGGTCTGTTCACCAAAAGAACCACCAACGATAATGCAGTTCCATACATCGCTGTCAGTTCCCCCATAATTTGCTATTTATTAAATGCAGCCTCAATATACTACTGGAAATATAAGTTCGGGTATGAGATACTTATGTTGAATGGAATGCTTACATTTGCAGGATTATATATTATCTCACATAAAAGCCAATTTATTAAATTGAAAGAAAATGGAAATTAAAACCGCTGAATTTGCTAGTAGCTGCGTTGAAGTAGCGAAATGCCCACAAAGCGATAAACCTGAATATGCGTTTATCGGTAGATCAAATGTAGGAAAATCCAGCCTGATCAATATGCTGACTAACCGCAAGAATCTGGCTAAGACCTCGTCAACACCGGGAAAAACAATGTTGATCAACCATTTTATGATCAATGATGCATGGTATTTGGTAGATTTACCCGGATATGGATTTGCTAAACGTAGCAAGAAAGAACAAGTTGGATTACAGAATATGATCAACAATTACATCTTGGGCAGAGAACAAATGCAAAACTTGTTTTTACTAATTGATTCCAGACACGAACCACAACCAATAGATATCTCATTCATGGAATTTCTAGGAGAGAATGGAATACCTTTCTCTATTATCTTCACAAAAACAGATAAACTGGGATCTATGAAGCTACAAACCAATATAAAACTTTATCTGGATAAATTGAAGGAAACTTGGGAAGAGCTACCTCCCTATTTCATTACCTCGGCAGAAAAAAATGTGGGACGGGATGAATTACTTGATTACATTTCAACAATCAATAAAGATTATAATAAGAACAAAGATGAAAAATAGATCATTATTTATTGGAATACTTTTCTGTGCATACATAGGTATTCCAAATACTCTAAAAGCACAATCCATTAATAGTGCGTCTTTTAACGATATTGAAAATAGTGCAAGAAGAATGGCATCAAGTGCAAAGTCCGTAGCGAAAAAAGCGATGGCAAACATATCGTCTTCCACTACGAACAATGCAGTAGATAACATGAAACTTGTAGGGTTATGGAACTTTAATGGCACCGCCTGCAAATTTAAAAGTGACAATTTATTCAAGAAAGCCGGAGGCGTCATTGCGGCTAAAGCTGTAGAAAGCGAACTCAACGGCAAATGCCAAGAGGTGGGCATAACGAAAGAAAAGAGTTCATTTGAATTTAAGAATGGCAACAGCTTCATAACAAGATGGGAAAATCATACAATGACTGGTACATATACCTACAATGAGGCTAAAAAAACGGTAAGCTTGAAGTATAATATATTACTTGGAATGGATGCAACCGTAAAGTTGAATGGGAATAAAATGGTGCTCCTCTTTGATGCCGACACCCTACTAAAATTGTTTACTTTCATGGGCGGACTGAGTGGTGATGCAACCATAAGAACTGCAGCCAAATTTGCGAAAAGCTACGATGGCATGCTAGTTGGATTCGACCTTAAGAAATAAAACAACCATTTACCTTCAACAAGCTTGGTACACCTCGAATACATTCTTTGTTGACTGAGCCTGTTGAGGGTAAACTCAATTAATTGAGTTGGCAAAATGAAGCTGATCTTCCCACCAAAACATACTGATGATTTCATGAACCGGAACTAATGAAATCATAAAATCAATTAATTGATTTTCCAGAAAGTTCAGTATTAATACAAAAAAACAATATTTTATATCCATTGGTCTAAGAGTCTAAGGTACCCCCCTTCCTTTTTTTTTGCAAATAATATTTCATTCATTATGAGAGAGATATAAAATGGCACCATCTAGACTTATCGTCATTTTCAGAGATTTTACATTCTAAAATGTAAGATTTTCGTCCATAAAATACCATCTATATTAATAGTAATAATAACATTATCAACTATTTATATGTGAATCAAGCCACAATATTAACATTTTTAAAAGAGTCTAACAGAGTCTAAACGCTTAGACTCTGTTTAGACTCTTGATTAATTGGCAAATATCAATATAATGATCATAAAACAAGCCATTTATACGCCTATTTTCATATAGCAGCAAGATCAATTTAATAGTTAATATATTATACAATAAACTACAAAGATTAATACTATCTAAAATAATACTTATTTACCTACTTCATGACACCAAATATATCCTATCTGGTATAAAACAAATAATTATAAAGACTAATATACAAATATATACATTTTTAAATTATTAGCAATAAAATAGGATATACAACCCATGTAATACAAACAATATATCTTACAGAAGAATATACATATTTCTCATAATCAACAATATAACCAGATCAAATATAGTATTAACACATTAATACAACCCAATGTATACTACATTAGAAAGAAAGAGAATATTTTTAGAAAATATTTTTGTAAGATATTCATTATCAATCAATATACAATATTTAATTTCCAACTTTGAATATTTATAATAACGAATAAGTAAAAATAGGCTCAAGAGTCTAAGTAGAGGCTAAGTGCTTAGACTCTGTTAGACTCTTGGATACATGTAGATCATTTACCTTTTTCATAACATATTGATTATATGATATATATAAATATGCAAGAAACCGGAGTTATCAAAATGTTTATAAAATACACTTTTTATGCAAATACAACCATTAAATAATATGCAGAAATAAATAATGTAACTATTTGGTTACTAATATAATGAAGGTACAAAATTGCATAAATATTGCATTTCAAGCAAAAATGTACAAAAAAGGGAAAGGGGGGTAACTTAGACTCTTAGACTCTTTTGTTTTATGCAATTTATATGCAAAATGTATTTTTACAACAATATACTATTATTTGCAATTAATCAATATCTAATAGTAGCTACTACCAAATGAGTAATTGGATCGTCAATGCGATACAACGTTGAAACGAAATGAAGTTATTGGATTACTATAATACTTTTGAATAAAGGCTCTTTTTAGCGTTTTATACACCCTTATGAACTTGCCATCTTTCTTTAATAGGAAACAAAAAGGGAATGCTTCAACAGCATCCCCTTCTCCCCTTTAACACTTTAACATCTTAAACAAAAAAATCTATCATTTACGAGCAGCAACTATAAATGCCAAAGCTTGTTTGGCTTTTTCAGTAATTGCAGCCCAATTCTTTGCAGCTATAACCTCGCTAGGGAACAATTTAGATCCCATACCTACACATGTAACACCGGAATTAATCCAGCTTGTGAGGTTCTCTTCTGTAGGTTCTACTCCACCTGTTACCATAACCATAGACCATGGCATCGGAGCTTTCATATTCTTTACAAAAGAAGGACCACCTACATTAGGAGCAGGGAATACTTTTGTCAAATCGCATCCTGCTTCTTGAGCAAAACCGATTTCTGAAATAGATCCACATCCCGGAGTGTAAGGAACCAAACGACGGTTACAAACTTTTGCTATTTCAGGATTGAACAATGGGCCAACAACGAAGTTGGCACCTAATTGAATATAAAGAGAAGCTGTGGCAGGATCAACAATTGAACCTACACCTAATATCATCTCAGGGCACTCTTTAGCAGCCCATTTATTTACTTCTTCAAATACTTCATGTGCATAATCACCACGATTGGTAAATTCGAATGCACGAACGCCACCGTCATAACAAGCTTTCACTACTTGTTTTGTGGTTTCTGCGTCTTTGTTATAAAATACAGGAACCATTCCTGTGCCAGCCATTGCGCCTAACACTTGGATTTTATTAAATCTTGCCATTTCTTTAATAATTAAAGTTTTCTTTTACCAACTTAACGAGCTACACGGCCTGAACCGTCACCCTTCATCAATGTCTCAACCTCTTCAACAGTTGCCAAGTTGAAATCACCGTAAATTGTATGTTTCAAGCATGATGCTGCAACAGCAAATTCCAAAGCCTTTTGATCATCTTGAGGATAAGTAATCAATCCGTAGATCAAACCGCCCATGAATGAATCACCACCACCTACACGGTCAACAATATGAGTAATGTCATATCTCTTAGACATTTTCAGTGATCCGTTGCTGTAAAGCACCCCACCCCATGTGTTGTGATTTGCATTAATTGCACCACGTAAAGTAACAACAACTTTCTTTGCACGTGGGAATTTCTTCATCATCTGTGTGCATACTGATTCAAACTCAGCTTCATTGATCTCACCGTTTGTCTTTGTTACATCAAAACCTTCAGGTTTGATACCAAACACTTTGTCGCAATCTTCCTCATTACCAAGGATAACATCACAACCTTCAACCAAAGCTTGCATCACCTCACGAGGAGTTTTACCATAATTCCAAAGTTTCTTACGGTAATTCAAATCACAAGAAACTGTGATTCCCATTTCGTTTGCAGCATGAACAGCTTCAAGACAAACATCAGCAGCACCTTGAGAAAGAGCTGGAGTAATTCCGGTCCAATGAAACCATTGAGTATCTTTAAATACTTCTTTCCAATTAACTGATCCGGGTTTAATCTGAGAGATGGATGAATTAGCACGGTCGTAAACAACTTTAGATCCACGTGCCACAGCACCTGTTTCAAGGAAGTAAATACCGACACGATCACCACCATATATAATATGGTCTACACCCACGCTATGTGAGCGAAGATCCATCACACACGCTTTTGCAATATCATTATCAGGAAGACATGTAACGAATTGTGTGTCAATTCCATAGTTTGCAAGTGATACGGCAACATTTGCTTCGCCACCGCCAAAGGTTGCATTATACTCTTTTGCTTGTGAAAAACGAAGATAACCAGGAGTTGCCAAACGCAACATGATCTCTCCGAAAGTTACAACTTTTTTTCCCATAATACTATTCTTTACTCTAATTAGTTATAAATAAAATTAAGTTTCAATATCATTAAATACACATTATTCGGATAATAAACTGATATTGAATATTCTAATCAATAAATCAATTCTACCATCTCAAATCGTGTACGTGCACAAAGGTACGTTTTTTTTTGTAAAAACAAAAATTTAGTCTATATTTGCATCAAAAAATACAGAGAATTAGTTTTATTTAAAATTCTCAATCATTTTAAATGGCAAATACGATGGATGAGACATCAGAAAGAATACGAATAAAGGACATAGCGAAAATGTCTAACGTATCTGTTGGTACGGTCGATAGAGTCCTTCATAATAGAGGTGGAGTTTCAAAGGAAAATTACGAGCGTGTCAAAAGCATCATGGATAAGCTGCACTACCGCCCCAATATGTATGCAAGTGCTTTAGCTTCAAATAAAAAATATTTATTCGGATGCTTACTTCCTATTCATAAAGTCGGCGAATATTGGACCGCAGTGGAAGACGGGATACAAGAAGCTATAAAGGCATACTCTGATTTCAATATATCAATCACCATAAATTACTACGATCCATTTAAATACAGTTCTTTTCTTATATCCGGCAACGAATTGCTGGCACAAAAGCCTGACGGAGTAATGCTAACGCCGTCTGATCCTAAAATGACTGAGCAATTCACAACGGCATTGCGCAAACAAGATATACCTTATATATTCCTGGACTTCAATATGCCTGCTCTGAATCCTCTAGCCTTCTATGGACAGAATTCGGTTCAAAGTGGATATTTGGCTGCAAAGTTTCTTATGCTAATGGCAGGGGAACAAACAAAAGAAGTGGCTGTATTTCGCCAGATTAAAGACGGAATCATCGGATCCAATCAGCAAGAGCATCGTGAAGTAGGATTCAGACAATATATGAAAGAGCATTTCTCTGAATGCAAAATCTTAAGTATGGATGTTCACAACCGTGATTTTAAAGAAGAACGTACATTGGAACTTTTCTTTAAAGAACACCCAAATATCACAAACGGGATTACATTTAATTCCAAAGCATATATAATAGGTGAATTTCTTGAAAAGCATCAATTCACTGCATTCAATTTAATGGGATATGATCTACTCAAAAGAAATGTGGTCTGCTTGAAGAAAGGAAGCATCTCAATGATCATTGCTCAAAAACCGGAAGATCAAGGTTACCGAGGTGTATCATCTTTATGTGATCATCTCATCCTAAAGAAAACAATCACACCTATCAATTATATGCCCATCGATTTACTAACTGCAGAAAACATTGATTTTTACATGAATTTTCCAAGATAAATAAGACGCTTTATGAATACAAAATTTTTAAAAATAGACACATCTGATAATGTTGCTGTCGCTATCAACGACCTCAAGAAAGGTGAATTAGTTGAAATAGATAACAAAAAGGTAGTTATCACTGAGGATATACCTGCAGGGCATAAATTTGCCCTTACGGATATAGAAGCAAATGAAAATATAGTAAAATACGGATACCCTATAGGCCATGCAAGAAATAATATCAATGCAGGAGATTGGGTGAATGAACTAACAATCAAAACAAACCTTGGCGGATTACTTAGTTATTCATACAATCCTATAGAAATCAAGAATGACATTCCTAATAAAAATATAACATTCAAGGGATATCGTCGGAAAAATGGAGATGTCGGCATTCGTAATGAGGTTTGGATTGTTCCAACAGTTGGGTGTGTTAATGGCATTATCGGAAAATTGGCGGAAGATCTTCGCAAAGAAACAAATTGCGAAGGAGTCGATGGAATAGCTGCATTTCCACATAACTATGGTTGCTCACAGTTAGGTGATGACCATGAGAATACCAAGAAAATCTTACGTGATATTGTGCTCCATCCGAATGCAGGTGCTGTACTTATCGTAGGTTTAGGATGTGAGAACAATCAACCTGATATTTTTGAGAAGACTTTAGGTGATTATGATCATAGCCGAATTAAATTCATGGTAACACAAAAGGTCGATGATGAGTATGAAGAAGGAATGAAAATTCTTCGTGAATTATATAAAATAGCAAAAGAAGACAAACGTGAAGATGTTCCATTAAGTGAATTGCGCGTAGGTTTGAAATGTGGAGGATCTGATGGATTTTCAGGAATTACTGCTAATCCATTATTAGGCAAATTCAGCGATTTCTTAGTAGCACAAGGTGGTACAACCGTTCTTACAGAAGTCCCTGAAATGTTCGGTGCCGAAACAATCTTAATGAACAGATGCAAAACTCCTGAATTATTCAACCAAACAGTAAAACTTATCAATGATTTCAAAGAATATTTCCTATCGCACAATGAACCTGTAGGAGAAAATCCTTCACCGGGAAACAAAGCAGGAGGTATCTCTACATTAGAGGATAAAGCTTTGGGATGTACACAAAAATGTGGATCAAGCGCTGTATGTGGCGTACTTGGATATGGAGAGCGATTAGAAGAAAAAGGATTGAACCTACTTAGTGCTCCGGGTAATGACTTGGTGGCAGCAACCGCTCTTGCGTCATCAGGATGTCACATTGTTCTATTTACTACCGGACGTGGAACCCCATTTGGTACATACGTTCCAACGATGAAGATTTCTACTAATAGCAATTTAGCATCTCACAAGCCCGGATGGATTGATTTTAACGCCGGAACAATACTTGAGAACGAATCAATGCAACAAACCCTTGAAAAGTTTATTACATACATAATAAAAGTGGCAAGTGGTGAATTAGTTAATAATGAGAAGAAAGGTTATAAAGAAATAGCTATCTTTAAAAACGGCGTTACATTATAACTTTATCACTAAACAATACAGTACGACGGCAGATAAATAAAGCTTATCTGTCGTCGTTTTTTCTATTAAAAAGTTTACTAAGCAAAATTTAATCTAAATAAAAAACCGAATTCTATTGAGATATCAAATATAATACATAACTTTGCCAGTAATTTAAAAACATCTCATTGAAAAAAAAATGAAGAGACGCTTATTTATTATCGTTGAAATGCTATTAGTTATAATTTGTTGCTCTTGCGTTTCAAAAAAGGAAATGGTTTATCTACAAGGTTCTGAAAAACTATCACTGAATTCAGATACTATAAGCCAGAATTATGAAATCAAAATCCAGGATGATGATCTCCTCTCTATTGCGGTAAGCAGTAAAGACAAAGAACTATTGGAACCCTTTGGAAACAATTTTTTGTTTGGTACTAGTGGTGCACAAGGTAGCTCTCAAGCCTCATCACAAAGTGATGTTACCTATTTCAGAGTTGATCAGGAAGGAGACATTATTCTACCTATTCTTGGGCAAATACATGCTGCAGGATTAACTCGCTCGCAGTTTGCCGAAAAAGTAAAAAACAAAATCATAGATCTAAAGTATTTAAAAGATCCTATAGTATCTGTGCGATTAAAGAATTTCAAATTCTCAGTGATGGGTGCTGTTACTCTCCCAGGACAATACACAGTGGATGGAGAACGCGTTACGGTTTTAGAAGCTTTAGCTAAAGCAGGAGATCTTTCTGCCGGAGGACTACGAACGAATGTGTTGCTATTAAGAGAGAATAATGGTAAAAGGACTACACATAAGTTAGATCTTACAAATATCAATTTAGTAGAATCGCCATATTATTATTTGCAACAAAATGATATACTTTACGTTGAACCTAATTCAAGCATAATAGTACAAGGAAGTCCTGCATATACATATGTTAGTGTTGGAGGTACAGTCGTATCACTATTTGTATCATTAGTTTCATTAATAGTAACCCTATCTAGATAAACTAAAAATAATCATTATGCCCACTCAAGAATATCCCAACAATCCTAACATTAATACAAAAGAGGAAGAGGAACAAGTCATTTCTTTAAAAGATATATTGGAAATGATAGCAGCAAGGTGGTATTGGTTCGTCCTATCTGCTATTGTTTGCATCATTTTAGCACGCATAGTCATTTCAACCATTGAACCTACCTATCAGCAAAATTCAATGGTACTAATAAAAGAAGATGATAAAAAGGGAGATAGCAATGGTAGTACTCAAGCTTTCTTACAATTAAGTGGATTAAGTAGTACCAATGAAATTGAAAATGAACCATACGTTATAAAATCAACGCCCTTGGTTCAAGAAGTTGTTGAAAACTTGCATCTTTATGTAAACTATCGTAAGTGGAAGACATTGAGATATGATGAATTGTTTAATGAGACACCTGCAACTGTTGATTTTGTAGGCAAATATTATAAAGATGTATCATTTGCCATCCACCCACTATCTGCATCAATGTGCAAGATTTATAAATTTGAAATTGCTGATCCGGCCTATGGCGTAAGCAAAATTGAATATGAAAAAACTGTTCCATACTTTGTACCTATCAATACACCTGCCGGTAGAATTATCATAAAGCCAACAGGACAAGTACCTATTGAGAAATTTAATTATGACTTATATGTCTCTCGCCATGACATAAGTAAAACAGCTGACGCATTCAAAAATGAACTAAGCACATCACTTGAAAAAAATACTTCCCTGATTACAATCACATGCGAAGATAAAAATCTTGGTAGAGCTCAAGCAATACTAAAAGACCTTGTGGATATGTATAATAAATATACCATTGAGGATAAAAATAAAGTTGCTAAAAATACGGCGAAGTTTATCGATAACCGTTTAAAAATGGTCAGCCAAGAACTTGGAGCAGTTGATTCAAAATTGGCGAACATCAAGAGTCGCAGCAAAATTATTGATTTTGAAGATGGAGCTCAAGAGTATTTGACAGAAAGTAGTGCAGCAAAAACAAATACAGTAGAACTTCAGACAGAGCTCACGGTTGCAAATTATATCAGACAATATTTAAATAGTACGGCAAATAGGAATGAATTAATACCTGATTTGCAGGGAAAAGACGACTTAGCAGCATCTAATCAAATAACGAGCTACAATGAAGCAATGCTACAACGTAATAGGCTGATACTTAATTCATCACCTTCAAGCCCAGTCATTGCAGATCTAGATCGATCGATTGCTGCAATGCGTACGAATATAAAAAGTAGTCTTTATGCCAATATCCGTTCATTACAAATAAAATTAGCTGACGCACAATCAGCAGAAGGAGAAATCAATTCTAAGATTTCGAGTGTTCCTGAAACGGAAAAGACAGCACTGGATGCTAAACGTCAACAAGAGATAAAAGCAGCAATCTATACATTCTTGTTAAACAAGCGTGAAGAAAATGCGTTGCAATTAGCTATTACGGAAAGTAGTGCAAAAGTGATTGAACCACCCTACGGACCAACAGCAATGACATCACCGAAACGTAGTATCATACTATTAGCTTCTCTTATTATTGGTTTAGCTATACCATTCGGAATTCTACAGTTGCTGGCTATGCTTGATAGCAAAGTACGTGGTCGTAAAGATATTGAAGATAATACAACAGTACCTATTTTAGGTGAAATCCCAGCTTCATCAAAATCTGATGATCAAGAAAAAGCCTTCGTCGTTGATAAAACGAGTAACGATCCTGTGAGTGAAGCATTCCGCTTAGTCCGATCGAATTTAAGCTTCATGAACAAAAATGCAAAAGTTATCATGTTTACGAGTACTACTGCCGGAGAAGGAAAGTCATTCGTTACACGTAACCTTGCAGTCACCTTAGCAATGAGTGGAAAAAAGGTTATATTGGTAGATACGGATATTAGAAAAGCCACTCAAACAAAAATAATCAAACATGCAAACGATTTCAGCAATCGTATAGGTCTGACAAATTATTTAGCAGGAACTGAAGAAGACTTGGATAAATTAGTCCAAAAGAATGACGATGAAAGTGGATTCGACATGTTGATGTCAGGTCCAATTCCTCCAAACCCGGCAGAGCTTTTAATGAGTGAAAGACTAGATATCATCATTAATAAATTACGCGAACAATATGACTATGTCATCGTTGATAATGTACCGGCGCAAGTCGTTGCTGATGCTACAATCGTAAACAGAGTAGCTGATATTACAATATATGTGATCCGTGAAGGAGTATTAGACCGTCGCTATTTGCCGGAACTTGAGAAATTACATCAAACCGGTAAATTCAAAAATATGTCCATCATCATTAACGATTGCCATATGGAGAAGAAAGGTTACGGATATGGTTATGGATACGGTTACGGATATGGATACGGTTATGGATATGGCATTGAAGATCAAAAGAGTTCCACTTTTGATAAAATAATGAACGTATTTACAAAACATAAGAGACATCACAAGCATCATCATAGAAACTAATAATAAAAAAAGCCGGAATTAATTCCGGTTTTTTTTGCTATAACTATTATACAGACTTTGCAAAATCCACAGATATAATTATCTTTGTCATCAACTTTTAATATTTTGAGAACAAGATGGAAACAAAAAAAACAAGATGCCTGATTATCGGATCAGGACCAGCAGGCTATACTGCTGCTATATACGCAAGTAGAGCTAATTTACAGCCACTACTATATGAAGGATTGCAACCGGGAGGACAACTTACTCAAACTACAGAAGTTGAAAATTTTCCAGGCTATCCTAGTGGTGTAGAAGGATTCCAATTAATGGACGATTTAAGGAATCAAGCTTCAAAATTTGGAACAGATATTCAAAGTGGCATTATAACAAAAACAGATCTAAGTGTAAGACCTTTTAAAGCCACTGCAGATGACGGTACCGAGATTATTGCAGATACAATTATTATCTCAACAGGTGCTACAGCTAAATACCTTGGCCTTGAAGATGAGAAAAAATATAATGGGAAAGGTGTAAGTGCTTGCGCCACATGCGACGGATTCTTTTATCGTAAAAAAGTCGTTGCTGTAGTTGGTGGTGGAGACACAGCATGCGAAGAATCGCTATACTTAGCGGGACTAGCACAAAAAGTGTACTTAATTGTGCGCAAGCCCTATCTTAGAGCCACTAAAATCATGCAACAAAGAGTGCTTGATAATCCTAAAATTGAACTTTTGTTTGAACACAATACACTGGGATTATATGGTGATGAAAAAGTTGAAGGTGCTCATCTCATACAGCGAAAAGGAGAAACAGACGAAAAAGCATACGACTTACCTATTGATGGATTTTTCTTAGCAATCGGGCATAAACCCAACTCAGATTTATTCAAACCATGGGTAGAAACAGATCAAAACGGATATATCCTAACTCAAGGAGCACGTCCACTTACTAATGTTGAAGGTGTCTTTGCCGCCGGTGATGTTGCCGACCCAATATATAGACAAGCTACAACTGCAGCAGGAAGTGGATGTAAAGCCGCGATTGAATGTGAACGATATCTTTCAGAACATAATCTATAATTTAAAAAAATTTCTTTTTATGAGTAAGAACAACATTTTAAAGTCCCTATTTTTTGGACTAATTCTGTGCTCTACGTCATTAGCACAAGCACAAATGCCTACCATTCCGATAGATAAGGATGTTAGGATTGGTAAACTTAGCAACGGATTGACATATTATATCCGAAAGAATACTAAGCAACCACATTTGGCAGACTTTTATATAGCACAAAAAGTAGGATCTATTCTCGAAGAACCCCGTCAACGCGGATTGGCTCATTTTTTGGAGCATATGGCATTCAATGGAACACAAAACTTCCCTGGTGATGACAAAGGCAAAGGCATTGTTGCTTGGTGTGAAACAGCCGGAATAAAATTTGGGGTAAATTTAAATGCATACACAAGCATTGACCAAACAGTCTATAACATTTCAGATGCTCCTCTGACACGAGCAGGTGTATTAGATTCTTGCTTGTTGATTCTTCACGATTGGAGTCATTCTCTACTATTATCAGACAAAGAAATAGATAAAGAACGCGGCGTCATTCATGAAGAATGGAGATCTCGCCGATCTGCCATGCAAAGAATGCAAGAAGAAGTTGCTCCAATTATGTATGCAGGTACAAAATATGCAGATTGCATGCCTATCGGAAGCATGGATATTGTAGATCATTTCCCTTATAAGGATCTACGCGATTATTATAAAAAATGGTATAGACCCGACTTGCAAGGTATAATCGTTGTTGGCGACGTAGATGTTGATCAAGTTGAAGCAAAAATAAAAAAAGAATTTGGTGAAATTCCAGTAGCAACTAATCCTGCAGAACGTATTTACTATCCAGTTAACAATAATACGGATCCTATTATAGCTATTGCCAAAGATAAAGAACAATCAAATACAATAGGCTTATACTTTATCAAACAAGATGCCACACCTGATTCAATGAAAACATCATTGAGCTATATGATCAATCAATATGCCATTAACATGATTTGCAACATGTTGAATTCACGATTGGATGAGCTGACTCAGAAAGCGAACCCTCCTTTTGTTGGTGCAGGTACAGACTACAGTTCATTTTTTGTATCAAAGACAAAAGATGCATTTATGGGACAAGTTGTTTGTAAAAACGATAGTGTAGAATTAGGTATAGCTGCTCTTATTGATGAAATCTCTCGTATAAAGCAACATGGATTCACAGCCTCTGAATATGCTCGTGCCAAAGCAAACTATTTGAAAGGTCTTGAAACATCCTACAACAATCGGGAAAAAGTTGACAATCAAAATTATATAAATGCTTACGTCAATAATTTTCTTGATAATGAGCCTATCCCCGGTATTGAATATGAATACCAAATGATGAACAAGATTGTTCCAAATATTTCTGTTGATTTAATAAATAAGGGTGCTAAAGAACTCCTGGTAGACAATAACCAAGTATTAGCTCTTTTCTCTCCGGACAAAGCAGATATTAAATGCCCAACAAAAGAGGAGTTATCTAATATTTTAAAGACTGAAGAAAAGAAAACTCTAGATGCATATGTTGATAAAGTATCAACAGAACCTCTCATAAAAAATGAACCTACACCAGGAAAAATCATTGCAAAAAAAAGCAATGCAAAATATGGAACGACAGAGTTTACTCTCAATAACGGTGTAAAAGTACTCATCAAAAAAACAAATTTCAAAGCTGATGAAGTCAATATGACGGCTTTGAGTCGTGGAGGAAATTCACTGTTTCCTAACAAGGATGCAATAAACTTCAAATATTTGACAGATGTAGTGACCTTAGGTGGCATTGGAAATTTCAGTGCAACTGACTTAACCAAACAATTAGCAGGTAAAAATGTAAGCGTTGCACCTTACGTTAGCACGACTCTTGAAGGAGTATCCGGAAGTTGCTCACCAAAAGACTTTGTAACAATGATGCAGCTGACTTACCTATACTTTACTTCTCCTCGAATGGATCAAGATGCCTATACTAGCTTTATAAACAGAACAAAAGCTGAATTAAAGAATAGAAGCTTGAACCCCATCAGTACTTATTCTGATTCTATCAGAAATATATTGTATGGTGATAACCCTCGTACGAATCCAACACACGAGTCTGACATTGACAAACTCGATTATCAACACATCATGGATATGTACAAAGATCGTTTCAAAGATGCCAGCGATTTTACATTTGTATTTGTTGGAAATATCGATCCGGATACAATAGCTCCTATGATTGAAAAATACTTGGGAAGTTTACCAAACCTCAAGCGTAAAGAAAATTTCAAAGATCCAAAGACAGATATCAGACCTGTTAACGAGAAACATATCTTCTTTAAAAAGCAAGAAACTCCATCAGCTCTAGTATCAGTAGTATATAATGGCAAAGAAGAATATTCTGAAAAAAGTAATGTTTTAATGAGCATGCTGCAACAAGCTTTAACAATGGTATACACAGATAAAATCCGTGAAGACCAAGGTGGTGCTTATGGAGTATATGTTGGTGGGAATGTAGATAAATATCCACGCCCTGAAGCCACTGTACAGATTCAATTCCGTACCGATCCAGAGAAATATGACAAACTTGCAAAAATAGTATATAACCAAATTGATACAATCACTGTGAAAGGACCAAGCGCTGACGATCTTGCAAAAATCAAAGAATACATGATCAAGCAATATAAAGCGAATCAAATTGAAAACAGCTATTGGATGGGACTTATACATGAATATTTATATACTGGATTAGAGGAAAATAACTATGAATCCATTGTAAATAATGTAACAATCAATGACATAAAGAAATACGCCGCAGAGTTCTTTAAAAATAGTCATAGAATAGAAGTGACAATGACCACTAAAGAAAAATAAGTTAAAAGCTTGCAGGTTCCAGCAAAAATTTATAATTTTGCAACCGATTATTCTGAGTATGGTATAAAAGAGATCTACACAAAGATCCACCAGCCAGAGGAAACCTGTTAAATAAATAAGACAGATGTACGCAATTGTAGAAATCAACGGTCAGCAATTTAAAGCAGAGGCCGGAAAAAAACTGTTTGTTCATCATATTCAAAATGCTGAAAATGGTACAACAGTTGAATTTGAGAAAGTATTATTAGTTGACAAAGACGGAGTAGTTTCTGTTGGAACTCCCGTAATTGAAGGCGCAAAAGTTGTTGCTGAAATTGTATCTAACCTTGTAAAAGGTGATAAAGTTTTGGTATTCCACAAAAAACGTCGTAAAGGTTACCGCAAATTAAACGGTCATCGTCAACAATTTACTGAGATCTCAATTACAGAAGTAGTAGCTTAATCATTAAAAATTAGAAAGAAATGGCACATAAGAAAGGTGTTGGTAGTTCTAAGAACGGCCGTGAGTCAGCAAGCAAAAGATTAGGCGTAAAGATTTATGGTGGTGAATCTTGCAAAGCAGGTAACATCATAGTTCGTCAAAGAGGTACTGTTCATCATCCTGGTGAAAACATAGGTATGGGCAGCGATCATACACTTTATGCCTTGGTAAATGGTACTGTGAAATTTAAGAAAGGACGCGAGAACAAAAGTTCTGTGTCTATAATTCCGGCAGAGCCTAAAGCAGAAGCTTAATTAGGTAAGAAAATTTTAAAGTCCCTTCTTTTTAGAAGGGACTTTTTTTTATATTCTTTTCCATCCCATTGATTATTTTTTTCTATATCTTTGCAAGTCTAATGTGGAAATTAATTAAAGAATAAAATAATGCTTACAATTAAATTAATTAATGAAAAGACTGAAGAAGTTATAAAAGGTCTTGAAAAGAAACACTTTAAAGGAGCAAAAAAAGCCATTGAAGAAGTATTGGAATTGGATAAAGAACGTCGTTCAGCACAAAATGAACTTGACAAAAAATTATCCGAACTTAATTCCCTATCAAAATCCATTGGCTCTTTGATGAAAGAGGGTAAAAAAGAAGAAGCTGAAACAGCTAAGAATAAAGTCAACGAACTAAAAGAAAGTGCAAAATCATTACAAGAAGTGATGGATAATGCAACGAATGAGCTGACAAACAAATTACTAGACATTCCTAATATGCCTAATCCATTAGTCCCTGAAGGAAATGGAGAGGCTGACAATATAGTTATAAAAGAAGGAGGGAAAAGACCTAATTTCGAAGGTACACCCCTTCCCCACTGGGATCTTTGCAAGAAATATGACTTGATCGACTTCGAATTAGGTGTAAAAATCACAGGAGCCGGATTCCCTATTTATAAAGGAAAAGGTGCCCGTTTACAACGTGCTTTGGTAAACTTCTTTCTTGATGAAGCATTCAAAGCCGGTTACTTGGAAATCGAACCGCCATATATGGTAAATAAAGATTCCGGCTATGGTACAGGACAATTGCCTGACAAAGAAGGACAAATGTACCATGCGACAGTGGATGATTTTTATTTGATTCCTACAGCGGAAGTTCCTGTAACCAATATGTATCGCGATGTTATCTTGAACGAGAATCAACTACCTATAAAAAATTGTGCATACTCTGCTTGTTTCCGTCGTGAAGCCGGATCATACGGCAAGGATGTACGTGGACTTAATCGTCTGCATCAATTTGACAAAGTGGAGATTGTAAGAATCGACAAGCCTGAACATTCATATCAATCACTTGAAGAGATGATGAGCCATGTTGAAGGTCTTGTTAACAAGCTAGAATTACCTTATCATATTTTACGTTTATGCGGTGGGGATTTGAGTTTTACCTCATGCATTACTTATGATTTTGAAGTTTATTCTGCAGCTCAAGAGCGCTGGCTTGAAGTTAGTTCAGTTTCTAATTTTGAATCATACCAGGCTAATCGTTTAAAATGTCGTTACCGTACCGCTGAAAAGAAAACCGAATTATGTCACACGCTGAATGGCTCTGCATTGGCACTCCCACGAATTGTAGCGGCATTACTTGAAAATAATCAGACACCGGATGGAATAAAGATTCCTAAAGTATTAGTTCCATACACAGGATTTGACATCATTGATTAATTGAAATATACAAAAGCCTTGTGTCTTGCAAGGCTTTTTATTTTATTAATCCTTTAAATAATACTTAATAAATAATACTTTTATGAATAGGATTATCAGTAAAGAACGCTTCTCGGATAAAGTATTCCAAATTGAAATTGAAGCACCCCTCATTGCTCGCGCAAGAAGAGCAGGACACTTTGTTATCGTTCGCGTAGGAGAAAAAGGAGAAAGAATGCCTTTGACTATTGCTAAAGCTGACATCCAAAAAGGAACCATCACATTGGTTATTCAAGAAGTGGGATTGTCATCAACACGCTTATGCGAACTGAATGTTGGAGACTACATCACCGATGTTGTAGGTCCTTTGGGGAAAGCCACACATATTGAAAACTTTGGAACAGTCATTTGCGCCGGCGGCGGAGTTGGAGTAGCGCCACTGCTTCCAATCGTTGAAGCACTTAAAAATGCCGGAAATCGTGTGATCACTGTTATTGCCGGACGTACAAAAGAACTGATAATTCTAGAAAAGGAAATGCAAGAGAATTCGGATGAAGTTATCGTCATGACAGATGATGGTTCATACGGAAAAAAAGGATTGATAACTAATGGCCTTGAAGAAGTCATACAAAGAGAAAAAGTAGATAAATGCTTCACCATAGGCCCTGCCATCATGATGAAGTTTGTTTCCCTACTTACAAAAAAATACAATATACCTACCGATGCATCACTTAATACTATTATGGTAGATGGCACCGGTATGTGTGGAGCCTGCCGAGTCACAGTTGATGGCAAGACTCGCTTTGTTTGCGTCGATGGTCCTGAATTTGATGCACACAAAGTTGATTTTGATGAAATGCTTAAACGCATGAACGCTTTCAAGCTCCAAGAGAAAGAAGAGTTTGAACGTTTTGAAAAAATAGAACATACGGCAGAGGAGAAGACCGAAAGTGCCAGAGATGCAGAATGGCGTGTGAATCTTCGCAAAGCGATCAAGCCTAAAGATAGAATGACACAAGCACGTGTTAAAATGCCGGAACTTGATCCTGAATATAGATCACATGTAAGAACGGAAGAAGTCAATCAAGGACTCACTTCTGAAATGGCACAAAAAGAGGCTCAACGATGCTTGGATTGTGCTAATCCAGGTTGTATGGAAGGCTGCCCTGTAAGCATACAAATACCGGATTTCATCAAAAATATTGAACGTGGAGACTTTCCCGAGGCTGCACGTATTCTCAAAGAAACCTCTGCTCTACCTGCTGTATGTGGAAGAGTCTGCCCACAAGAGAAACAATGCGAATTGCACTGCATTCATCTGAAAACCGGGCATCCTGCTGTAGCAATCGGACATTTGGAAAGATTTGCCGCTGATTATGAACGTGAAAGTGGTAATATACAAGTTCCACCTGTGGCTAAACCTAACGGTATAAAAGTCGCAGCTATCGGATCGGGACCAGCCGGCTTATCTTTTGCTGGCGACATGGCTAAAAAGGGATATGATGTAACCGTATTTGAAGCCCTTCACGAAATAGGTGGAGTTTTGAAATACGGCATACCCGAATTTCGTTTGCCTAATGAGATTGTGGATGTTGAAATAAACAACCTTGTTAAAATGGGCGTTAAATTCATAAAAGACACCATCATCGGTAAAACAATCGGCATTAAAGAACTTGAAGAAGAAGGATTTAAAGGCTTATTTGTTGCCAGTGGAGCCGGATTACCACGTTTCATGGATATTCCCGGAGAGAACTCTATCAATGTAATGTCAAGCAATGAATACCTGACTCGCATAAACCTAATGGATGCAGCGAGCGAAGATAGCGATACACCTGTATATGAAGGTAGAAAAGTGGCTGTAGTTGGTGGCGGAAACACTGCTATGGATTCTGTTCGCACAGCAAAGCGTTTGGGAGCCGAACGTGCTATTATTATTTATCGACGTTCAGAAGCAGAGATGCCTGCCAGATTAGAGGAAGTGAAACATGCTAAAGAAGAAGGTATTGAATTCTTCACTCTCTGTAACCCGATCGAATATATCGCAGATGAAAGCGGACGAGTACAAAAAGTGATTATGCAGCGCATGAAACTTGGAGAGCCTGATGCTTCAGGACGTCGCAGTCCGATACCGATTCCAGGAGCCATTGAGGAGCTTGAAATTGACGAAGTAATCGTTAGTATTGGAGTTCAACCTAATCCCATTATACCTGACTCGATAGAAGGTTTGCACATCAGCAAGCGCCACACTATCGAGGTTGACGATAATATGCAAACATCTATACCTACGATCTATGCAGGTGGCGATATTGTCAGGGGTGGCGCCACGGTCATATTGGCAATGGGTGACGGACGAAAAGCTGCCGCAGCAATGGATATACAATTGAAGAAGAAATAAAGATATTGATCCTATATATTTCAAAGCCCTGCTCAAAATCACGATGAGCAGGGCTTGTATCTTTTTAAATACTTAATAAATTGTGGTTACGTAATATAATTATGACTTAATTTCTTTATTCAATTCTATTTTCGACTTTTTCATAATACAAAAGTAATCTATTGCAACAAACTTCACAATCCCACATTAAAGGTATTTTATACGCTAAATATCCCACATAATAGGTATATTACATTACTTTCATCCATTTTATTAAGTTTTACACGCATTTTTTTAGTTCTAATCTTCTTTTTTTCTACATTTGTTCAGTCAAAATTATGACCAAAGAATTCAGATACAGCGCATTCGTGCTATTGGCATTCTGCTCTATCTCAGCACTATTTTCTTGCATAGGAATTACTTCTACGCAGGAAGTAAGACTTATTGACTCACTCAATCTACGTTCATACAATTATCGATACAAAAATCCGGATATAGCCTATAAATCTGCCTTCAAAGCATACAATCAGGCCCAATCCTATTCACAAGGACGGGCTGAAGCCTGCAACAACATTGCCTTTGTAGAGTATCAAAGGATGAATTATGAAGCTGCGAAAAAGTTCTACCAGCAAGTATATGATCTGACTCAAAACGAACTGGAACAAACCATTGCTGATATCGGGATGATGGCCGTTTGCCAAAGGACAGCAATGAATAAAGATTTCTATGACTACCGCAATAGTGCATTAAGGCACATGAAGCGTATAGAAGAGAACCACACTTTATACATTGAAAAGAATGAACGTCAAAGATTGAATTTTGCAAAAACGGAGTTCTATTTGGTATCAGCCACTTACCACTTTTATCTACAGCAAAATAATGAAGCGATCTTTTCTATTAACCATATCGAAGCATATGATCTGAAGGGAGATACTGCACAGACATTATCTTATTTATATCTCAAGGGATTAATCGGTGCTGTCAACCAAAACAACAGCGAACAATATGTGGTCAACCGCTTTGATCAATTCTATGAATGTTGGAAACAAAGCTGCAATGGATATACCTATTTCACTGCCATGAGTTTACAACAAATCGGGAGCTTGCTACAAGTGCAAAAGAACTTGAATATCGTACGACAATACAGACCCAATGCAATTGAATTATTAGGTAACACTCAAAAGGCAGACTTTATACTGCGCACTTTGCAGGAAGCCCAACATATATTCAACAGATTCAGAGACTTTTATCACATGACGGCGACATCAGTAAGTATTGGTGAATACCTCAATATTCAAGGTAAATATAAGACTGCGATTGATTCACTGTCTCGAGGATTGGATTATATAAGTACGCAGCACAAGGTCTATTATCCCGAACAAAAAGGAGAATGGCTCTATCCTTTTGACAGCACTGATAGCATTTACACCGAACTGAATTGGATTACGAACGAGCATGTCAAAACAGCACCTGAATGGATCGCACGAATAAGAGAACAACTTAGTGTTTCCTATGCCGGACTTAGTGAAAAGATCCCATCAGATTACAACCGTAACATTTATCTGGACCTGATGAATTATACTCGCCAGGACAAAGAATTGGAGAGTAGAAGCAAGTATCTTGAACATGAGGATCATCTTCTCACGTTTATTTCTTTCAGTGTGCTTATCGCATTAATTCTGCTTATTACTCTTTTCCTTATCTTGAACAAACGCTATAAGAGAAAAAACAGACTATATATCAGTCGACTACGAGGAACCTTAGATCTATGTCAGTCGGTAACAGCCTCGCTAAAATCAGATATAGAAAGTACCGAGGACATTAGCAAATCCGTAGAAAAAGCAATTGCGAAGGATATGTACTCTCTTTTTGGAGTCACTGACATGAAAATCATTTCGCTTGAAGATCGTGGCGAAGAAGCAATCGACTTGATAGATAACCCGGAAGAGACCTCAAATAAACATCAATACACCTACCCCATCTATCAGACTAACGATACGATACAGATAGGAACATGGAAACTAGGGAGTGAAAGAAGTTTCACAAAGGATGATGTGGCTATGATCAATGTCATCAAACCTTACATCGGGTGGACTCTGAAAAACGGACTCACATTGCTGTCCCTCGGAGACGAACGCAAGCAATTGGAAAAACAATATTACATCGTTGAACAGCATATTGAGGACAACAAACGTTCCAATCTCATAAAGAAATCATGCTTAAGCATTGTCTATGGGATCACTCCATACATAGACCGGATTATCAATGAAGTAAGCAAACTTTCATTAAACGAAGTTGTCGGCAATCGGCAAATTAAAAGCGGCAAATATCAGTACATTGATGAGTTAGTAACAAAAATCAATGAATACAATGATATATTGTCTTTATGGATCAAAATGAAACAGGGGTCGCTGAACCTCAACATCGAAAGCTTTGCCTTAAAAGAACTGTTTGAGGTGGTTGCTAAAGGCAAAAGAACTTTCGAAAATAAAAACATCACGTTGACCGTTGATCAAACAGACACTTGGGTAAAAGCGGACAGACCTCTTACTCTATTCATGATCAACACACTTATGGAGAATGCCCGTAAATATACTCCCGAAGGTGGTCATGTGGAAGTCAAAGCCGAAGACTATGATGAATATGTAGAGATATCCGTTACTGACGACGGCCCGGGAATGTCTTCTGAAGATGTAACCAAGATTCTAGGCGAAAAGGTTTATAACTCCGCAGACATAGGACTAAATAATAAAGCTGCCGAAGATATAAAAAAGAACAAAGGCTACGGATTTGGATTAATGAACTGTAAGGGTATCATTGAAAAGTATAGGAAAACCAGTTCCATCTTTGATGTTTGCAAATTCAACATAGAGAGTGAACCCGGCAAGGGAAGCAGCTTCCGTTTCAGATTACCTCATGGGATGAAACGCCTCATGCTGGTGGCTCTACTTGTCATAGGAGCTTGTTCGTGTTCACAACCTCAATCTCGGAACAACAGTAAACCTCACAAGAAGAATCCATATAGCCATTTATTGCAGCGTGCCTCGGATATGGCTGACACCGCCTATTACTGCAATGTCATGGAGAAATACAAGCTGTCATTAATATATGCCGATTCTGCGATAGTCAACCTTAATGCTTATTACAAAAAGCAATCACACAATCCTAAAACATTCATGACATTAACCGGATATGGTACTCCGGCCGAGACACAATGGTGGAATTCGATGATTGAATCGGACTACTACGTAATCTTGGATATTCGTAATGAAGCATCGGTTGCATTCCTGGCTTTAAAAGATTGGAATAACTACTATTACAATAATACGGCTTATACGCAGCTCTACAAATTGGTAAGTGAAGACTATTCGTTGGAAGATTATTGCAGAAGCTTAAAGAACTCAACTAACAATAAAATAGTCGGAGGTATCTTATTTATCATCATTATTTTCATCTGCTTTGCTGTGTATTATTTTTTGTATATTCGCAAAAGAATACTCAACAGGCTTGATTTGGAACAAGTCATTGAAATTAACAAACAGCTCCTTTCTTCCTCCACCGAAAATGATGAGGAGATCGTAAAGAAGCTCTTTGATGCAATGAATGAGCTCTTCCCTATTGATGCACTGGGACTAGCTGTCATTGAAAATGAAACAAATAAGCCTCAATATGCGTTCAATTCACAATACACTGTATGGAACGAAGCATTAAGAGACGTCATGGAGAAATGCCAGGAAACGCAAACCAAACAAACGGCTGAAGAAGGAAGAATTACAGCAATTCCATTGATCGCCGATATGGGAGAAACTCACAAACGAGTGGGCATCATGGCATTTATCAGTAAAAATAAGAATGATGCGGAAAGAAATGATCTGCTAATCGCATTGATAAGCAGATACCTGAGTATCGTACTCTTCAACCGCATCGTCATGATTGCCGGAAAATATCGAGATATAGAGACTGCCGAAGATGAAGCACGAAGAGCGGCTTATGAGGAAGAGTTGATACATGTGCAAAATATGGTATTGGACAACTGCCTTTCCACTATCAAGCATGAAACCATTTACTACCCCAACCGTATCAAACAAATTGTTGATCATCTGAAAACAGAGACGATGCCTCAAGAAAAAGAAAAGTCTTTAATTGAAGACATGAATGAGCTGATTGATTACTACAAAGGTATCTTCACGATATTAAGCAGTTGTGCTGCCCGACAATTGGATGACATTACGTTCAGAAGAAAAAATGTGGAAATAGGAAGTTTAATAGAACATGCACAGAAGTATTTCAAGAAATCGACACGCAAACTCCCCTATTCGCTCAACTTAACGACACATAGCATTAACGGTAAAGTTGTTGGTGATGAAATCCAATTAAAGTATTTAGTGGAGAACCTCATTGATGAAGCCGTGACATACTCTTGTGACGGAACACTTGATTTCTCTGCAAAGGAAGATGGTGAATACATTCGTTTCCTGTTTACTGATCAACGTAGAAATAAGTCACAAAAGGAACTCAATCAATTGTTCTATCCAGATTTGCAGCGAATGGAAGTGGACACTAATGGCGCGCTGCACGGTACAGAATATCTGATATGCAAACAAATCATACGCGATCATGATGAATTCTCAGGGCATAGAGGTTCACGAATCAATGCCGAGATATGTCCCGAAGGAGGATTTACAATCTATTTTACAATTCAAAAACATAGAAATAAAAATTAAAAAGATATGGAAGACAGCAAGAAATTCAAAGTGATTATAGTTGAAGATGTCAAACTGGAATTGAAAGGTACTGAAGAGATTTTCCGTAATGAAATATCGGATGCAGAAGTTATAGGTACAGCAATGACCGAACAAGAATTCTGGCCGCTGATCGACAATCAGCAACCTGATATGGTATTGCTTGACTTGGGATTAGGAGGATCTACGACGATCGGTGTAGAAATATGCCGCAATATCAAGAAGAAATATGCTGACGTGAAAGTACTTATCTTCACAGGCGAAGTGCTTAATGAGAAATTATGGGTAGATGCACTCAAAGCCGGAGCTGAAGGTATCATCCTTAAAACAGGCGAACTACTTACTAAAACGGACGTTCAAGCCGTGAGGGAAGGTAAAAAACTAGTATTCAATTACCCTATACTGGAAAAGATTGTAGAACGTTTCATGAGTTCCGTCTCGCAGGAAACGGCTCGCCAAGATGCCATTATCGATTATGACATTGATGAATATGACGAACGATTCTTGCGACATCTGGCTCTGGGCTATACCAAAGATATGATTGCCAACTTGAAAGGAATGCCTTTCGGTGTGAAATCATTGGAAAAGCGTCAAGGAGATTTGATTAACCGACTGTTTCCTAAAGGAGAAGGTATCGGCGTGAACGCAACAAAATTAGTGGTTAGAGCCTTACAATTGCGTATTATTGACCTGGACAATCTAGAACCGGATGACGAATAAATGGCGTACACCGCATCCCGCCACGATGTACTTGTTACTGACAATGCTCATCGTTTTTGTTTCGTGGATATGTGATATCTACGGAGTGAGCGTCATAAACCCACAATCAGGCGAGGAAGTACGCATACAAAACTTACTTAATTCCGAGGGAATACGCTGGATCATACGTCACGTACAAAATAATTTCTCCTCGTTCGATCCCTTCGGAATGGCCATTTTAGCACTTTTAGGGCTAGGTGCGGCCGAACACTCGGGATTCATTAATGCTTGCCTGCGCTATTTCACAGCCAAGCATAACCACAAGCGTGCCATTATTTTAATTATAATTGTCTTGGGCATCGGCTCAAGCATATTGGGCGAAATAGGTTATATCATCCTTATTCCATTGGCAATATATCTGTTCAAAGCAGCTAAATTGCCTCAACAAGCCGGTGTGATAGTCGCTTTTGTTTCCGTAAGTTGCGGTTTCGGAGCCAACCTGTTCATCACAGCCATAGACCCCATGCTTATGCGTTATACGCAAGAGGCCGCCACTAACAGCAATATTGCTCAAAATCATATTGGCATCTTTTCCAATTATTGTTTCTCTGCAGTCTCCATGTTGATCCAAACAGCTATCATCTATGTGATTACATACAAGCAGCTGATACCTAAAATGCAACAAAAGGAAGCTGTAATTGACGAACCGTATAAACCACTATCCAAGAAAGAGCGTCAGGCACTTTTCAATTCACTCATTATCGGATTGGCATACATCGTCATCGTGGTGTTTGCCACCTTCTCGCCTTGGGGGATATTACGGGGTGTCATGGGCGATTTAACACGAAGTCCGTTTATTTTCGGTTCACTCTTTCTTATTTCCTTGTGGATTGGATTGATGGGCGTAGCTTACGGATTCTCCACGAACAACTATAATTCAGATACGGATGTAATCAACGGATTAACTCAACCACTAAAAATATTGGGTAACTTTCTGGTCATCTGTTTCTTTGCTGCACAACTATTTGCTTGCATTGAATATTCTCACTTAGATCAATGTCTATTGGTCACCGCCGGCAATTGGTTCGGTTCGATCAAATGGATACATCCACTGCCCACTCTTATCGTATTTATACTATTGGCAGCCGTACTTAATTTAGCCGTCACCTCAGGCACGCTTAAATGGAGCATACTGGCTTATTTTGCCATACCGATATTAGGCAAACTGGGTGTAGGGCCTGAAATTACTCAAGCATCGTTCCGAATCGGCAACAACGCCACCACCATTGTCACTCCATTGCTTCCCTACATTCCGTGGGTATTGGTATGGCTAATGCATTTTGATAAGAAAGCATCGTTTGATACACTTATACACTACACTTGGAGATATTCAGCGGCAATGCTCGTTTCATGGATTATTCTTTTTGTCGCATGGTATATGCTAAATATTCCTTTTGGCTTTTGATTTAACACTTAAAGTATTGATACATTATAAACAAATATTATATTTGTAATAATACTTATGTTTATCAGAAAGGAGGCCGACTATGGTAATGGAGAAAACACCGATCCCAACAAACGAACAAAATGTGGATGATTCTTTATCTGAAAAGATGAAGGAAGTGACTGAACAGACTACACGCAAAGTGAGAAACTTTCGTCGTAGATACTTTCAAAGGATGAGTGAGGACTTGAAAAAGCAAAAGAAATCATGGGCGAAATAATTCGCCCATCTGTGTTTATATAAAGAAAGGGTTATGCACCTTTTCATCTCCTATGGTCGTGGTCTCACCGTGACCGGGATACACAACTGTGTTATCAGGCAACACAAACAAACGATCCAGTATGGCTTGATGAAGCATGTCAAAATTGCCACCTGCCAAATCCGCTCTACCCATGCTTCCACGGAATAGCACATCTCCTGAAAAGATACAATCGGATTCTTTTTGATAATAGACCAAACTACCTGGAGAATGTCCGGGTACAAGGATGCATTCCAAAGACGTATTGCCGAATGTGACTACCTCGCCATCATCCAAATATTTAAGCAACGGAGCCGGAGGTTCTTTCATTTCTATGCCAAACTGCCTACTATGCTGTGGGGCATTCTCATACCAACTTTCATCACCTTGATTGGCTTCGCCCTTCAATCCAAATTCTTTGTAGAGAAAAGCGGTTCCGAATATATGATCGGGATGCAAATGTGTAAGCAACAAATGATCCACCGTGAGATGTTCGCCGATAATATAATTTTTCAACATCTCGTCCTCTTCAGGATAGTAACATCCCGGATCTATAATCACGGCATGTCCTTCATCATCACTTAGCACGTAACAGTTTTCAGGAAACATGTTAAATTCAAATCTCTTAATCTTCATAGCATTCACGTTTTATAATTCACGACATGGGTAGGAACACCACTTTCTTTTCACCGAAGTACTCTTCCTTGAACCACTGACTCAAATCATCAATTACTACAATATTCTTAAAAGGATGCGATTCACTTGCCAGCTCCCCGCCTTTCAAGCAGATCAAGCCATTGGGCAAGGCATTGATTGATTTCTTCAATATATTTTTCTTCACCAGACGTGCCAAATCAGCTAGAGGCATCACAGCACGACTTACCACAAAGTCAAATTTATCCTTTACCTCTTCGGCTCTTGCATGCTGAAAGGTGACATTCTTCAGACCAATGGCAGCAGCCACTTCTGTAGCCACTTTCACTTTCTTTCCTATGCTGTCAACCAAATGAAAATGCACTTCGGGGAACATGATAGCTAATGGAATACCAGGGAATCCACCACCTGTTCCTAAATCCATCACCTCCGTACCGGGTTTGAATCGAATCACACAGGCAATGCCTAATGAGTGAAGCACATGATGTTCGTAAAGATTCTCAATATCTTTACGTGAAACCACATTTATCTTACTGTTCCAATCAAGGTACAGATCATAAAGAGCATCATATTGGTTACGTTGCTCCTCGGTAAGTGAAGGGAAATATTTATCTATCAGTTCCATATATTTATTCTAAAATTTCAGCTAAGGGATTATGGTTCGTATTCAACATTTCACGTACTGCATCAAACGGAATTTTCACATTCAATGAACCCACTGCGTAAGGTGCAATCTCATAAATATTATAATAAAAACAAATCTCTTTCTCCGTTACATAAAAATTTTCTGTCGGCGCCAATGAATCGGAAGCGAAGAATCCCAGATCTTCAAGATCTTTCTCGGTTTTCACCTTCATCATATGTTCCAGTTCAGCTAAAAGCTGCTGAGTCAAAGCCGGTTCATAGTCACCTGTAAAGATATCATCCAAATGAATCACTTTGCCCGTAAGAGCATTGAAATTCAGGAAATAGGATTCATGCATACCATGAGCTCCACCCGTATTGTCAGTAATATTTACCCGATAAGAAAGTACATCATTTTCATTAAAAATGAAATTAGATTTCATCACTTTCGTGTAATTATACCACCGAAGTTTGGTTTGCGTTGGATTTTCCTGGAAATCCTGCTTATAGGTTGGTCCCACTTCATCATTAAACTGAGTGAAATAAGAGTTTTTGAATGAATCCACAGCCTGTTCAAAAGGTATCGTTTGATATTCATCACCAAATGTTGCAGCAGTAATGGCTTTATTGATACTGTCTTTGATATAAGGTTTCGCAGCTTGCTTCACATACACCAAATTAGCTTTAAAATCCGCATAAGGTTTTGCGGTGTCATTATCAAGATGCACTGATTTGCTTATATGCAAACTGTCTGTCACTAAAGAAGCCGCAGATTTTTCATTTTTTCCTGCACATGAAATCAACCCCGTGAGGAAAAGAATACCTACAGCAAAAATACTGATTCTATTTTTTTTCATTGAACATTCTCTATTGATTATGAAATGCAAATATAGACTTTTTCAATTATAATTCAAGGATATAATGAATGAAATATTATGTAATCCAATACAAAATTCTAACGAACCATTTGTTCGCTTGTAAACCTTCCTGCTAGTATTCTTTCCACTACACAGCTGCATTCCATAGAATACAAAGGAGCTTTCTTCAAAATAGTAAGCAGCATTTTCATTTTTTACAACTGTAAAAAAGCATTTCTACAATTGTAAAACTGTATTGTTACGGATGTAGAAATGCTTTTCTACGGCCGTAGAAATATCTTTTGGATGTGGAGAGATGATGGTTTTCAGGAAGACTTGTCTTTTACTGATTTAGGTATACAGAATATTAGTTATTATACTGTCGAGAGGTACAAAGAACCTCTTGTCATCCTGAAGCGGTTTACAGTCTCTTCTAAATGGAACTGATAAGGTATACATTTCAT